>Ga0099364_10008054_pt1 | contig 14911 bp, 14 predicted proteins | sample TergutTh196P3_FD_73070 | JGI IMG/M metagenome (GOLD analysis project Ga0099364, IMG submission 73070) | Microcerotermes parvus P3 segment gut microbial communities from Pointe-Noire, Republic of the Congo - Th196 P3 | ecosystem: Host-associated > Arthropoda: Insects > Digestive system > Gut ... | reverse complement strand
CTTTCCGCAAACGCTGCCTCCGGCCACCAGCGGCCCTCCCTCTGCCGGTTTTTTCAGAGAATTGTGGGTCAAGTTTACTATTCAGAGTGCTTCAACCCTGTTATAATAAAAGCACCGTAAATGAAACCTTACCGTATCAACCTTACCGCGCTTCTAATTGCCGAAACTCTAGCCATAATGGGATTCGGCCTATCGGTTCCGGTAATACCCTTGTTTTTGGAAGAAGACATAGGCATAACAGACCCGGTGAAACTCAAGGCCTGGGTCGGCCTTATTCAGTCCTGCGCTGCTGTTGCCCTGGCTGTTTTTGCGCCCATCTGGGGCAATCTGGCGGATATTTTCAGCCGCAGGGCCATGCTGCTCAGGGCCATGTTCGGCGGCGCAGTTGTCATTTCCCTTATGACCCTTGTCACATCTCCCTGGCAGTTGCTGGTATTGAGGACTATTCAGGGCTGCATTACCGGGACAGTGGCGGCGGCTACGGTGCTTACCGCAGGCATAAGCCCTGCTGCCCAGGTGGCCTTCGCACTTGGGCTGCTCCAGACCGGAGTGGCAGTGGGCAATTCCCTGGGCCCCCTGGTAGGCGGGGTCATTTCTGACTTTTTCGGATACAGGATCGCTTTTTTTAGCACCGGCCTGGTACTGGCCCTTGCTGGAGTAATAGTCCTAAAATGGGTAGAGGATGATGTCCGGCCATTGCAGCCCAAGAGCACAAAAAAAATCAAGCTTTTCCCAGACATAAGGCCCATTACAGCCTCTCCGATGCTTATTACCATGATGCTGATTACCTTTGGGGTACAGGCAGCTAATTCGGTGGCAATCCCCATGCTTCCGCTTTTCATAAAAGATCTCGTCGGCAAAATATCTGAAGGGCCTATTTACATCGGATCTTCCACGGGAATTGTGCTGGGCGCAGGGGCCGCTTCTGCCGCACTGGCCGCCGTGCTGGTCGGGAAATTTTCCAGCCGCATTGGGTATTGGAAAACCCTCGTTTTCTGCCTGTCTGCAGGGGCGCTGCTTACAATTCCCCAAGCCTTCGTAGGCAATATTCACCAGCTTACTTTCTTTAGGGCGTGTTCTTCGTTTTTCATTGGGGGAACCATGCCAGTTATCAATGCCATTATTGCGGTCTCCTCAAAAAAGGAAAACCAGGGTACTATTTACGGGGTCAACGCTTCCATTTCCTCGGTTGGGGGCGCTTTGGGCCCCATGATTGGCTCCGCCGCTGCCATTCTGAGTTTCCATGCGATGTTTTTGGCTTCGGCGGTTATTCTGGGCATATCTGCGCTTGAGACTGCCAGGCGCTGGAAATATAACATATAAAACTTGCCTAAAACTGTTCTGCAATACAATTACCTGACAAAAACCGGCAAAGGGAGGGCCGCTGGGGGCCGGCGCTAGTGCGGGCCAAAAACAGATGGGGGAGTCCGCCTACGCAGCCCTTCTGACCACTTAAACACACGATTTATTTTATCCTTCAAGATCAGCGTTTAAGTGGTCAGGCCTTTTCTGCCCTTTGTCGGCCTGTTTCAGATGTTTGCAATCAGGTTTAGTGTTTGCTGTGGGAATATTCATTCAGTACGGGAACAGTATAGCCCTCTTCCCCACCCCTCTCTTTGCCGGTTTTTTACGGAATCTTATGGGTCAAGCTTTTGGCTTACCGCACTCGGCGCAGAACTTCCCAACATTTCCCGCATGGCCGCAGGTGCATGTCCATTCGGCAGGGGCCGGGGCAGGCTTGCCGCATTCGGCGCAGAACTTGCCGGTGTTGCCGGAATGGCCGCAGGAGCAAGCCCAGGCCCCAGGAACGGCGGCTGGGGCGGCGGCTGCGCCGGGGGCCGGGGCGACCGGGGCAGGCTGCTGAGGGGCGGCCTGCTGGCCCATCTGGAACAGGGCCTGGGGGTTCATGCCCCCGGCCTGGTTCGCCATGCCCATGCCCATGAAGCCGGCCATGGCGCCTGCGGTATTGCCCGCGGCTGTGCGCATGGCGTCGCTTTGGGCGTTCACAAGGGAAGCCGCAGCCATGGTCGGGTCGCGCATGACAGCCGCCGCCTGAAGCTGCTTGATCCGATTTTCATCCTCGGCGGAGGCGGTGCAGGTAATTCCGAAGTTGACAATCTCAATGCCCCGGCCCTCCCTCCACTTGGCACTCAGGGCCTCGTTTAGGATCTCCGCCAGCTTGTCGGTGTGGAAGGAAATCTCGTGGTACTCCATTCCCCCGCCCAGCTTGGCCAGGGAGGGGCCCAAAACCGTGACGATTTCGCTCTTGAGCTGGCTGTCGATTTTGTCCCGTGTATAGCTGTCTTCCACATTGCCGCAGACATTGGCGTAGAAAAGCGCCGGGTTTACCATGCGGTAGGAGTACTCCCCGTTTGCCCTTAGGCTTATAGTCAGGCGCAGGTTGATGCTGGGATCAATCACAAGGTAGGGAATGGGATTGGGGGTGCCGTATTTATTCCCGAGTATTTCCTTTGTATTGAAGTAGTAGATCCGCTGATCCTTCCCAGGGCTGCCTCCGTACTTAAAGCGTTCCCCCATGTTTTTCAGCGCCCCCACGATGCCCTGGTCGAGCCCTCCGTAGAAAATACTGGTCTCGCTGGACTGGTCGTAGGTATAGCGCCCCTCTTCGGCGCAGAACTCCGCAATGCGGCCATCGTCCACGATCAGCGCCGCCTGCCCCTTGTTCACCACAATGCCCGAACCATTGGAGATGATGTTGTTTTCCCCCTTGGTATTGCTGCTCCTCTTGCTCGTCCTTTTCTGCCCCTTTGCGGCCAGAACGTCGGCCTCCATGCTTTCGCATACAAAAAACTCCAGCCACTGATCCGCCATCACGCCGCCTACGGCCCCTGCCAACGCCTTAATCAAGCCCATAAAAACTCCTCCTGTAACTTTATTATTTATCGAATAATATAACATACGCTATGAAAAAAAATAAGGATGGTGCATACTCACCGTATGCTTGCGCGTCCTACAATGTTTGCGGATATCTACCGGCCCGATGCCAGGATAGCCCACTTTTTGAGCGTCCTTGTTCTTTCCGGCATTGCCTTTGGCCTTTACCGGGGCATTCAGGACAATTACCTGGCCGAGATTATCCACATCAGCCCCTTTGAACGGGGGATCGTGGAATTTTTCCGGGAAATACCCGGGCTCTTGTTGATCCTTATCCTGGCGCTTATGTACAGGTTTACCGAAAGCCGGATTTTCAAGATCGGAATCGCCCTCATGGCCGGGGGCCTTGCGGGGCTCCTGCTCACGAGCCTTAGCCCATTTCTGATGACTAAATTTACCGTGGTACTCTTCATGGTTTTTTTCAGCGTCGGGGAACACCTTATCATGCCCGTGCGGGCTACCATTTCCATGGACCTGGCAAAGCGGGAAAAGGCTGGGGCCTCCCTGGGAATAACCAGCTCCATCACCCAGCTGGGCCATATCACCGGATTCATCCTCGTGACAGCCATATTTTTCATCCTTGGCAGGATGGGTTTTGAGCGGGCCAGCATCCACGGCTACAGGATAGTCTTTGCTTTGTCCGTTGCCCTCATTACAACATCCGTCCTGGTAGTTTTTGCCCTTAAGGAAACCACCCTCAAGTCCCCAAGGCAGCGCTTTTATTTTGCCAGGAAATTCCGAAAGTTTTATATGCTGGAAGTCTTCTACGGGGCCCGGAAACAGGTTTTCATCACCTTTGCGCCTTACGTATTAATCTTGCAATACGGGGCCGATCCCTCGATCATGTCCCTGCTCTACGCAATCTGCGCCGGCTTCGGAATGCTCTGCAGCCCCCTCGTGGGCAGGCTCATCGACAGGGTTGGATACAAGGCGGTCATGATTGGCGACACGCTCATTCTTATCGTGGTCTGCATCCTGTACGGCTTTGCCCACAGGCTCTTTCCCCCGGAAATCGCCTTCATCGTGGTCTGCTGCAACTTCATACTGGATTCGATCATCTCGTTGGGAAGCATGGCCGCCAACGTCTACGTCCAGCGCATCGCCTCAAGCCAGCAGGAGATCACCGCCACCCTGTCCACGGGCATTTCGGTGAACCACATCATCAGCATCTTCATCGCCCTCATGGGCGGCTGGATCTGGAAAGTTACGGGCATTGAGGTTCTGTTTACGCTGTCAGCCATTCTGGGCTTATTGAACAGCATCTATGCGGCGACTATAAAGAAGAGCGAGGAATTGGGGAATACTGCGCTTGACCCGTAATTATCTGGCCTATTCCCGGTATTTGCGAGTCAAGTGTAAGGTTTACTGGGGGATGAGCTTCTGCATCACACCCCGCTGCGCGGGCCTGTATACTGTGGGTGGGAGAGTGGGGAAAAGGGGAGCGGCTGTTAGCTTGGGGGTTGCGCGTAACCTTCGTGTACATAACGTTAGGCGAAAGTTGCGAAATTGTTGTAGAAATAATTCAATATATTATAACAATAAATTATCAAATACAATATTTATTAATACATATTTTTAAATGTAATAGGAAAAATTATATATTTGAATACAATTAATAATATCGATTTTATGATTTTATTTTCTCAATTATATTTTCAACTATTTCTTCAATTGAAAAACTTGATGTATTTAATGCTAGGATGCCTGCAATAGTTGGCGAATATTTAAGAACTTCATTTTTACTTATCTTATGCCATATAGGAAGGATAACATCATGTCCCATGTCTTCAATTGCAAATAGACCATCAAGCTCTTTCTGAGGCCATTCCTTAGAAAAAAAATAATTTGATAATACTACAATTCCGTAATGTGACTTACTAAGCCCTTCATCTATTTTTCTCCTTAATTTGTCGCCTATTCTCAACTCAAATTCATCATACCAAACATTTAACCCTCTTTCCTTCAATAACAGTGCAAATGGCCTTACAAATTCATCTTTATCTTCAGAGGCATGAGAAATAAATACATCATATTGTTTTTCAATAGTCTCATTAATTGATTCTGTATTACGAGGTATAAGCCCATCTAACGATTGGAGAGATAATTTCTGCTGTGATTCAATCTCTCGTGTGATCTGTTGTTGAATACCTAAAATTTCCCTCTGTTCATTTTTTGATTTATCCCGTTCTTTTTTTTCTTCCTTATTTAAAGAAACAAGTAAGTCCCGTTTTTTCTTTTGTTTATCAGAAAGAGATTTTGATTTTGGATTTTTTCTTTTTTCAAGATTATTGATTTCATCATTTTTTCGTGATAAATCTTTAGAAAGAGTCGCAAATCGTTTTAAATCTTTTTCTCGTGACATTTTTTCCGTTATTGTTGTCGCCTCTTTGCTTTTTCTAGTAATGTCTTTATCTAAATTTAATATTTCTCGCTCAAGATTATTTATTTCACGATCAATACTAGCAATTTGGTTTGAAATGGTCTCAATGCTCATTATTCACTCCTTTTACCTTCTCTAAAACCCCATTAATCTTCAGCTCAACAATTTCCGTGTTTTCTAGGCCGTCATTATCAACAACTTTCACGGCAATGATATGTACTCCCGCATTTAGAGTAAGTATCTGCTTGCCTTCTTTGTCAATAATTACTGACGGCTTAAATCCTTTTTCTTTGATAAAAGTAAAATCCCAACTGTAAAACTCTATTCCAGCTGGGCTTTGCCCTTGTGCTATGAATTCAATTTTTCGGTTTCCGTTTTCGTCTCTTTCAAGTTCGTTTATATGTACGCCGATAGCAGGTTTTACCGCTATCGGAACAATATCGTCTACTTTTACCAGTTTTATGATAATGTTGTCTTTGGTTTTTAGTCGGGCGACTTCTTCTATCGCTCCTTTGCCGAAACTAAAAGCTATAATGTAACCGATTGGCTTTTTCGCTTTTTGGTTTTTTATAAAAATATTTTTATCGTAACGCTGGGCTGCGATTGGGAATTTATCTATTACATCACGGCTCACATTATCTGAACGTTTTACTTGTATGGGCGTTCCATCTGCGGTCTTTCCGTCTATACCTTTATCGCCTCGTTGTTGTATATTGCCTATTCCCCCAAATTGCTTAACAATCCAACTTTCAAATTCAAATGCGTCTTTATAACGGAGTGTGTCATAATCGTACTTATATAGTTGCACAGTATAGGGGGCTGTAAATAAATCGGCTTGTCTTTGCAGACGAAAATCAGAAACTTTTATCGCTATTGGAGACTGGTCTATGCCTATCCATTGACGATTGAGTCTGTCCGCAACAGCTATTGTCGTTCCGCCACCGACAAATGGATCAAGGACTATATCGCCTTCCTTTGTTGAACATTTAATAATTCTTTCCATTAAGGATTCAGGCTTTTGGGTTGGGTAGCCTATTCTTTCACTCCCATTCCCTTGTAGTCGAGGAATATCTATCCAATAATCTTCTGGGTATTTTCCGCTAATGTTTAATCTGTTTTTATGTCTTTCTGAAACATCACCCTTAACATTTGCCATAATACCAGTATTACTTGCACCTCTATTTGTTCTAGCAATTGTTTCTTCACTGTATGGCAGCCTTATACTATCAGCGTCAAAATAAAGTTTAGTGCTTTTTGAATAAAAATATATTGTATCGTGCTTTTGTGCCATTCGATTTTTAACATTACCCGGACCTGCATAACACCAAATAATCTCATTTCTAAAATTCTTTTCATTAAATATTTTATCTAAAATATCTACACGGATATAGGCGTTTGCGTGCCAATCACAATGTAAAAAAATACTTCCAGTCGGCTTTAACACACGGTGCATTTCCACAACGCGCTCTTTAAGCCATTCTATGTAATGGCTTATGCCACCAGCCCACCGATCCTGAAAACTGCGAATTTCTCCCTCATCACCCCAAATTACCTCATAATTGCGGTTACTGAAAAACGGCGGATCAAGGTAAACAAGGTCTACCGTATCGTTTTCCATGGATTTCATTATTTCGAGGTTATCGCCCAGTATCAGACGGTTTACAGTCATATAAATTCTTCTCCTTCCAGTAAATAGTATCATCTATTCGAAAAAATAACTAGCCTTAAAAATGGGTAAAAATGCCCCCTCTTTAATGTTTTATGTGAATTTTGGCAGTAAATCGCTTTAACATTTTGGAAATTTCCCAAACTTTGATCGTAAAAAATCAAAAAATTGTCAAAAGCGCAACCATCGCCTAACAAACGGTATACGCTCCGCCGCCCGTTCGGGCGGCTACGGGGTTCCGGTCGGCTAGGTCACTTCGTTCCCACGCCTCCCTGCACCCACATTTTGCCAGCCCTGGTCTTGCTACGCAAGCCCTTATTCGGGCTGGCAAAACGTCGTATACCTGGAACGTTATGCGAAATAAAAATTGAATATTTGGGGAATATTGAATAAATTATTTAAATATTGTAGAATTAATACTATGAAAATATTGGTTTATGGTGCTGGTGTAATAGGAAGCATTTTTACAGGAAAATTGGCAAAAAATGGTTATAATATAACTGTTCTCGCAAGGGGTAATAGATATAGGGAAATAATGGAAAATGGCATTATTCTCAATAATTCCTTAAATAATAAATTGGAAAAAATAGATGTTAATGTAATAGATAAACTAAATGAATCGGATATTTATGATTATATAATTGTGCCTGTTCAAAATAATCAAATAAATGGTATTTTACCTGTTTTGGCTAAAAATAAGTCCCCAAATATTGTATTTGTGGTTAATAATCCATTGGGTTATGAAAATTGGATAAATAGTGTGGGTTATAATAGGATTTTAATTGGTTTTCCTTCCGCAGGTGGGGATCGGCAGAATGGTATTGTAAATTATTTTATTGGTAAAGGCATAACAAAATTATTTCAATCGACTACTTTTGGAGAACTTAATGGAAAAAAGACTGTTCGATTAAAAATATTATATAAAATATTTAAGAGAAGCGGTTTTTCCCCAAGTATAAAAAATAGAATGGATTGGTGGCAAAAAACCCATGTTTCTGTGGTTCTTCCAATAGCTAAAGCGTTATACCGCTATCAATCAAATAATTATGAATTGGCAAAATCGTATAAAACATTAAAAAATATGGTTTATGCAACTCGTGAATTATTTTCAATATTAAAGAGTAATGGTGTAAGAATAACTCCAAAAAAATTGTATTTTTATTATTTCCCTGCAAATATATTAGGAATAATATGGAAAATAATTATGAAGACAAAAATGGAAGAATATGCAATGGCAAAACATACGATAGTAGGAAAGGAGGAAATGGAAATATTGGAAGAACAATTTATGACACTAAATATTAAGAATATGGAATTAAAGTATTATAATATGTTGTAAAAGCAATTTTTACTTCGCATAACAAACGGTTAACGCTGCGCCGCCTCTTAGGCGGCTCGGGGTTCAGTCGGCTAGGTCGGTCGCCCTTCGGGCTCGCTCCCACGCCTCCTTCACCCACATAACCAGCCCCCACAAACCTACGGTTTGCCTTATATGGGGGCTGGTTACGTCGTCAACCTAGAACGTTATGCGTAATAGTCCATTGAATGGTTGACAAAATAATGAAAAATATGATACAAAATATTCATGATAAAGAATATATTTTTAGATGCTGGTGGAGTAATCCTTGATGAAAAGATTTTCGAGGAAAATTCTTCTAAAATAATCACGAATATTATCAAAAAAATTAATAAAAATTATTCAATTTCAGATTATTGGAATGATGTAGACGAGGCTGTTCATAGATATGTACCAAATGTATATGATTATGTTCTGTATAAGCATATTAGAGATATTGACGTATTTAAAGATTCTAAAATTCAATACAAAAATGAAATTAAACAATCAAATATAGAATTTAATTTTATAGATGGTATACATGATTTTTTAGAAAATTTTTCAAAAGATTATAACATAGGTATTATTGGACAATATGGAATGGATTTTAAACAATTTTTAGAAAATAATAATGTATTACATTATTTTACATTTTCGGAAATTCAAGATGATTACAGTATTACAAAACCAAATCCAAAATATTTTGAAGCAGTTCTTGAAAAATGTATATGTAAGGCAAAAGAAAGTATAATGGTTGGGGATAGGATTGACAAAGATATAATACCTGCAAAAATGATTGGAATGAAGACAATTAGAATAAAAGTTGGTATACATAAAAATCAAGAACCAAGGATACCAGAAGAAATACCTGATTTAACAATTGAAGGAATAAAAGATATAAAAATGGAAATGGTAAAAGCAATGGACTACTACGCATAACAAACGATTAACGCTGCGCCGCCTAATCGGCGGCTCGGGGTTCGAAAAACCCCAGTCGGCACAAGTGCCTTTGTGGGGTTTTCTCTCACCCACATACCAGCCCACCGCAAACCTACGGTTTGCTTTATTAGGTGGACTGGTACGTCGTCAATCTTGAACGTTAAATGCAATAATTGTGAAATATATTTTGGCAGCACCGCGTCCATGCGGTGCTGAATCCCAAAGAATCATTTAAAATAAATAATAAATATATAAAAAGAAAATGATGATGATTATTTTTTAGTTATGGTCTTTTTGCTTCTTCTGGTCCCTGGTATTGCTTTTTTACTTGTATTGGGTTCTTTCCTTATTGGATTATTAGATTTAATTTCGACTAAAATTTCCTCTATTAATCCCTCTATCCTGCCTAAAGCTAACCTCACTTTTAGTTCACTTAAGCGTCTGGCTCCTATGTCTTTTTCTTCATTTCCCAGTAGAAAATTAGAAGTTACCCCTAGAAGTACAGCCATAGAATATACAATATGGGTATTTGGTATTCTGCTATGTTGAATCCATCTATTTAAGGTGCTGGGTGGTATATGTATTTTTTCGGCAAACCCTTTTTGGGTTAATTTGTGTGCTTTAAGAAGGGTTTTGATATTGATCCAGAAAATATTATTTTCCATATATATAAGATAGGAAAATAATGGTCAGGATCAAAGGAAATTTGAAAAAAAAGTGATAAAAAATAACATAATTTGAGTAAAATTAGGTCTTTTGTATGAAATGATTCAAGATAAGATAATAATATAATAAAATAAGAAATTCCACTTTTGAGACTTTTTTTATGAGAAAAACTATCAAAAGTGCCATTTTTCAGTAAAGGAAGAAATGATTAAAATGTAGGTAAAAGTGAAAAAAATATGAGTAAAACCCTTTTGCCGTCCATGGCAAAAGGGGCTGATAGAATTACTGCATTTAACAAACGGTATCCGCTGCGCCGCCCTAGTCGGGCGGCTCGGGGTTCAGTCGGCTAGGTCACTACGTTCCCACGCCTCCTTCACCCAAAGTTTGCCAGCCCTGGCCTTTGCTTTGCAAAGCCCTCATACGGGCTGGCAAACCTTCGCATACCTAGAACGTTAAACGAAACTGTGCTTGGAAAAAATATTATTATTCTCGAAAATTGGCAAAATAAAACATATATTTTAAAAAATATGGATAATATAAAAGAATTATTAGGCAAATATAATTTACAAATTTTTTACTAATAATTTTTGGGTTTTTGCTTGTTTTATATAACATAATAGTAATTATTTTTATATTAGAAATATAAAAAATTACGAAGTAACATTAATTCAGTTTTAACATCATAATAGGGTGTGTTTAGTAATAAATTCAATATAAAGATAAATGAAAAGATTCAAAAACCCAATCAGACACAACAATATAAACTTAAACTATAAGCGAAATGTCATAAAAATTTGTACTAAAAATTTGCAATGAAAATATGGCTTAGAGTTTTTATATGTAATAATGATCATTTATAGTCTTGTAGGAAATGGAATAATTGGAGAAAATTTGTAAAAAATATATAATGAAAAATATCGTAAAAGAATAAAATATATATCAAAAATATGAAATAAAAAAAAGCACAGCATCGTTTAACAAACGGTATACGCTCAGCCTCCCTGTTCGGTCGGCATCGGGGTTCAGTCGGCTAGGTCACTACGTTCCCACGCCTCCATCACCCAAAGTTTGCCAGCCCTGGCCTTTGCTTCGCAAAGCCCTCATACGGGCTGGCAAACCTTCGTATACCTTGAACGTTATATGCAATTTGCCCTAAAATTGTTTGAATAGTATTGACAATAATTCTATTAAAATGTATTATATGGTTAATGGATATTGCATTATATCATTGGAGGATTATTATATGATTAAAAAAATAACAAGATCAGAATTATCAAAATGCCTCAGTATTTTTCATAATGGTTATGAAACAGTGGCAGTTGAATTTGGTCTTACCGAAGAAAATAGCCCAGACAGAGGAAGAGCAAGTCTGCCTATGGAAAAATTAATCAAGGAATTTGAAAATGGAACGTCAATGTTTGGTTATTATATTGACGACAAAATAATAGGATATCTTGGTATGAAAATGTATGAAGAGGGTATTTGTGGATTGGATGACATAATTATTATACCTGATTATAGGAATAATGGTTATGGAAAAGAACTCTTAGATTATTGTAAGTTAAAGGCCAAAGAATTTGGAGCAACTAAAATAAGGTTAGGCATGATTGATGATAATAAACGATTAAGAAAATGGTATGAAGATAATGGTTTTGTTAATATTGGTTACAAAAATTATGAAGGTGCTCCATATACGGTTGGTAGAATGGAATATATATTATGAATTTTTTGGTTTTTATCATAAGGAATAGAGGTACTAATAATAAAACAATAATACAAATTAAATTTAGGAATAAAAATGTAAAAAAGGGCATAACTACGTCTAACAAACGATATACGCTGCGCCGCCTATTCGGCGGCTCGGGGTTACATTCGCCTAGGTCACATACGTTCCCACGGCTCATTCCACCCACATTTTTGCAACCCTGGTCTTGCTACGCAAGCCCTTATACGGGTTGCAAAAACGTCATATATCTTGAACGTTAAATGCAATAATTTTACGATAATTTTTGACAGCACCGCGTCCTTGCGGTGCTGTATCTCAAAGAATCATTTAAATCAAATAATAAAGAAAAATATATAATTAAGAAGAAAAAAATAATTATTTTGCATTTATGGTCTTTTTGCTTCTTCTAATCCCGGGTATTGCTTTTTTACTTTTATTGGGTTCTTTCCTTATTGGATTATTAGATCTAATTTCTACTAAAATTTCCTCTATTAATCCTTCTATCTTACCTAAAGCTACCCTCACTTTTAGTTCACTTAAGCGTCTGGCTCCTATGTCTTTTTCTTCATTTCCAAGGAGAAAATTTGAAGAGACGCCCAAAGTTACAGCCATAGAATATACAACATAAGTATTTGGTATTCTGTTGTATTGTATCCATCTATTTAAGGTACTTGGCGGTATATGTATTTTTTGGGCAAAATTTTTTTGGGTTAATTTGTGTGCTTTAAGAAGGGTTTTAATATTAACCCAAAAAAATATCACTTTCCATATATATAAGATAGGAAAATAATGGTCAGGATCAAAGAGTATTTGGAAAAAAAATGGTAAAAAATAACGGAATTTGAGTAAAATTATGTCTTGTGTAAAAAAATATTCAAAAGACGGCAAGAATAGGATAAAATAAGAAATTCCACTTTTGAGACTTTTTTATAGAGAAAAACTATCAAAAGTGCCATTTTTCAGTAAAGAATAAAGTGGTTAATAATTAGGGTAAAATAGGAGAATAAGGATTAGAGTAAGACCCTTTTGCCGTCCATGGCAAAAGGGCTGGTAAAATTACTGCATTTAACAAACGGTATACGCTCAGCCTCCCTAATCGGTCGGCCTCGGGGTTTAGTCGGCTAGGTCACTACGTTCCCACGCCTCCCTCACCCAAAGTTTGCCAGCCCTGGCCTTTGCTTCGCAAAGCCCTCATACGGGCTGGCAAACCTTCGTATACCTTGAACGTTAAGCGAAATGTCACAAAATTAATTTTTTACATTAAAAACTTGTTGACATAATGATTTTAATGTATTAATATTTATTTGAAAGGAAATTTATGAAAAAAATTGGTTTCATTATATTTACTCTATTATTATTTTCATGTAGTAGAAATACTCGAACATATTATTTTGAACCAAACATTGTTGACAATGAAGAATTAATTATTAACGAAATTGAAGAAAATATTAATTATGATAATATTTTTATAGAAATTGAAATAGAGAAAAACATTATTTATGATAATATTCTTCCAAGAATAATGTTCGTAACTGCAAGTAATGGTTTACGCATACGATCTACACCTACACTAGAAGGGGACATAATAGGTGTTTCTTTATTTGGGCAAAGATTAATTTTTGATGGAAAAACAGAAAATATGGTAACAATTGATGAAATTACAGATTTTTGGTATAAAATTCGAAATAAGGATGAATGGCTTTTTGGAGGTTATCTTTCTGAGGAATTTCCCTCTGAAGCTTTTGTATTACTAGGATGGTGGGACAATAGAAGATTTCAACAACATATAGTAACAATTGAACCAAATTATGAATTTACTAGTGGATTCAAAGAATCAGAGATTGTTTTATGGGGTACTTGGGAATTAGATAATGAAATTTTAGTAGTGAATACAGTTTTTGTAGAAATTATTGGATTAGGAACAGAAGGCTTAGTATATCATGAAGAAACTGAATACTGGAAATTTAGAATTATTGACAAAAACAATATTATTATTGAACGCCCAAATAATGTAATTTGGGAATTAATAAGAAGTGATTATTATTAAATGTGACACTTCGCTTAACAAACGGTTAACGCTGCACCGCCCATTCGGGCGGCTCGGGGTTCAGTCGGCTAGGTCGGTCGCCATACGGGCTCGCTCCCACGCCTCCTTCACCCACATAACCAGCCCCCGCAAACCTACGGTTTGCTCTATATGTGGGCTGGTTACGTCGTCAACCTTGAACGTTATGCGCCATTTGATAATATTACTTGACAATATATTGAAAATATTATATAAAATAAAATAAGAGGTGTACTTATGAAAAAATATTGCCTAAGTGTAATTTTTTTAATATTAATAAATATACAATACGGTATTACTCAAAATAATTCAAATATTGACAGATGGCCTATTATTAAAGAAGATTATGTTGAGGTTATGGATTTTCCTGATAATGATATTGGAACAGAAAGATTTCGATTAGACAAAAATCAAAAAATTGTCATAAGCTATAGAACAAATACTATAGATGAAAAAACAGGAAATTATTGGTATTTTATAAGTCCTTTTGATGGTGTTAATAGAATGTTTAATGGTTGGGTTAATGGGCAATATATTGAATTTATTGAAAATTTTGATGAAGATTATTGGAATACAACAATATTCCAAATTAGATTAATTGATGAAAGAATACCATATAGGAATATTATTGCAAAAGAAATTTTAAGAGCATTACTTTGGGATAGAGATGGTTATGGTTTATATAGTATTGATTTACTTAATCAATACAGTTTAATAAGACAGAGAGATACATTTATTTGGTATCTAGTAGAAGGTAATTTTATCAATTATAATACTTACTCAACAGATTATGGCTCTTTAATGGTATTTATTAATGAAGAAACACAGGAATGGGTATTTTATGCAATCAATATAGTTATCGGAATTGAAGGAATTAATATATTTCCTGGAATGACATTAAATGATCTTGAAAATATTCTAGGTATGGATTATATTATTGATAATTCATTTATAATTTATGAACTAAACTATCATTTTCATAATTATTACTGGCTATTTGAATTAGAAAATGACAAAATAATATCATTTACTATTCAATTATTTTATAGTTAAAAAAAATCAAACGGCGCATAACAAACGGTTAACGCTGCGCCGCCTCATCGGCGGCTCGGGGTTCAGTCGGCTAGGTCACTACGTTCCCACGCCTCCTTCACCCACATAACCAGCCCCCGCAAACCTACGGTTTGCCTTATATGGGGGCTGGTTACGTCGTCAACCTTGAACGTTATGCGTAATGG
>Ga0099364_10008053_pt1 | contig 14911 bp, 18 predicted proteins | sample TergutTh196P3_FD_73070 | JGI IMG/M metagenome (GOLD analysis project Ga0099364, IMG submission 73070) | Microcerotermes parvus P3 segment gut microbial communities from Pointe-Noire, Republic of the Congo - Th196 P3 | ecosystem: Host-associated > Arthropoda: Insects > Digestive system > Gut ... | reverse complement strand
TTCCGCACCACAATGGAATTTCCGGTTTTGTATTTTTAGCTATGTTAATCCTCTGAATCTAACGGCTTGTATCTTATGACGGGTACTTGTTTTGTCCTGATACTGTTTTTACCTTTTTTCGTAACTTTACGCTGCAAAGCAAATATCATATCGGGAGTGCGTTCAAAATATCCATCGGATTTGCTCCAACTCGTACCGCATTTGCAATGCTTTAAGCCGATAAACTGCTGTTTCATAGCACATCCGCAGTTTTTACATCGGCGTTTCAGATTCGGCTTTTTGGGCGTGGCGGCTTTAAGAGCCTTATACGCTTTTTTCTTAGCCATACATCACACCTCGAAAATCTTATCCATAATTATGAGAATCGAATCACAGGTATCATCAAAAGTAATATCTTTCGCATAGTCAAAGTCCTTTTGATACCTCTCCCAAAAGCCGCGCATTTGAGGGTTATTGCGTATGTTCTCGGTTATATATTTATACTGTTCCAAAACATTATCGCTGCCGCGCCTTTCTGTTGTTTTTTCGAGAGCCTTCTTTAATAATGCTATATCACAGTCCGAACTGCGCAGGGCGTATAGGATGTGAATATCGTAAAAATCTCTCGGTCTTGTGTTGGCTATGTTGCGTGACAGTACGGTTTCCAGCTTTTCTGCAAGAATAGTTTCGAGGTTGTATGCTAACACCGATATGTTACGGTCGTCAAACATGAGTTTGAAAGTGTATTCAATTTCACGCGGCGTAATCTTATCTCCGGTCGTGACATCAACCGACAGCGGTACGGATAACGGCGGGTAACTTGCCGTGAGTGCCACGCGCAATCCGGGATAGATGTCGCCCTCTCTTATGTCGGTAATTTTTGACACTGAGAATGTAACATCATCGTCAACGGTCACAGCACACAACGCATCGAATATTTTTCCCACGGATTCATGCGTCAGCGGAAACCCTTTTATGGTTGTGTCCAAATCCATAGTTGTCCGTGAATCAAGCCCGACAATGGCGGCAATCAGAAAACCACCCTTTAATATGAAGTTAGGCTTGTATTCCGACAAGGAAATTCTTTCAAGAAGTCGCTCCATCATGTAGTTTTGCATGACAAGTTGTGCGGATATATTGTTTTCTGCCGCTTTCTTCTTGAAAATCGCCTTTAACTGCATAGGATTTTTCGCAATCATAACAAAACCTCCATATATCTGAGTATTTTTGGCTTTACGCGAAGCCGTTCGGAATAAGCGATGAGCTTTGCCATATCCTTTTCCCTTGATTCGGCATAGGCTTTCATCGCTTTGTTCACAAGTCCAATATCACATGAATTGCTGCCTTTTACAATGTCGCACAAAGTCCTCTCGATGTCATAGACACGAAGCGGATTGCCGCAGGGCGACGGCTTTTCCGAAACACCTAAATCATATATTTCAGAAGTAACAAACTTTGCTTTTGCGTTATGCTTTTTTAATGCCTGTGCGTTATATCCGTGCGGAAATGTCAGGGTAAAGGTTTGCGGCGTTCTGTCGGATAATCCTTGCAGATATAAGGCCGTTTCGTTTGAAAAAACGCCTTTTGAAAACCGGTATTGCAGAAAATACATCTCATCTTCCCAAACATCCGGCAGCGCATATATGCCGCGGGCGACACGATAAATTTTATTCTCCCGAGCAAGCTCACCGAGCAGCCGCCGTTGGATTCCCGCCTCAGTTACTTGTTTCGAGGTAATAAACCCCTTGTTTTTTTCCAGCATTTCGCTGATGAAATCAAATCCGCTCATTGTCTATCACCACCTCTGAACTTTTACACTTCATATTATAGCATAATGTAGCGTGATTGTTCAAGTGCTTTTTGAAAAAAATAAAAATCGGGACTATATTTTTACGAATAAAGCCCCGATTTATCAAAAAAAACAGCGGATTAGTTGCGGTGCTGCACTGCCCAATCATCGTAACTGCTCCCGCTTATCGTCATCACATTCGAGTTATACCACCCGCTCAACATCCCGGCAGGAGTCCACGCATCGTAGATATATCCTTGCGTTTGGTAGTTCCCATTCGGGTAATAAAGCGGCGTGAAATGCAGCCTTGCGTTGTCTTTTGCACTTGAATTTGCAGGGAATCGGAAGTTATTCGTTCCATTCCTGTCGAGGACACGGAAACTGTTCACAGTCGTCGCATATCTGAACTCCGGGAAGTACAGGCTCGCCGCTTGAACCGCCGTGTAGCTTGCAGTCGGAGGCGCGGTTGTTCCCGATAACGTCTGTGTCGGTGTTGCCCACGCAAGCGTGAACCCGTACCCCGAAGACATTCGCCACACGCCGCCGCTCTGACTTCTTGACGGTGCGTTTACATCAGGCACGATGCTCGGTGCGGATGCGTTAAGCTGTAATCCATAAGTCCTGCGAACGAACGCACCGCCCTCATAAACCCATTCTTGCCACTGCGCCGAAGTTTGCCCTGTTCGTGTCGGAATCGCGGTCACGCTGAACCCGGACGGCGCTTTCTTCTCGAATTGCGTGTCGGGGGTCTGCGAAGTCGGTCGCCGCTCGGAAGTTCGGGTCATGGAATTTGTGCCTACCGCAACGCTGCCGAAGTCGATAATATCGCCTTTCAGCGTGAGTGTCGAGCCGTTCAAACCACCCGGCACAGTCCACCGAAACCACACAAGGTTACTGCTGTTCGCCGGAATGACGACAGACGATTTTGTAGCTGTATGAAGCGATGCAGAGCCGTTCAGAGCGGTAAATCTCACGGCAATGTTATACGACGGTGTAAACGGAAAATGCGCTAAATTCTGCACCGTGAAACTGGTGATGACTTCGGTGTTCTCTCGGTAATTGGAATTAGGCGTAACCGCCTGTATCCTCAGCGGATGCTCCACGTTGTAGGTGGAAGTTTTTGTGTTGTTCGTTCCATTCGATTCCCACGAAGTGTTGTTAATCCCCGCACCGTCAAGGAAAACGCCGCCCCAAAAGGATTGCGAGGTCGTGTTGCCGATTGTGATTTGCTTGCCGTTGACGTTAATCTGGCTGTTCGGGTTGATGGTGTAAACGCTGCTCCCGCCGCCGATTCTCGTGCGGTCGTTGTCGTAACCCTCGACAAACACCCTCACGCTTGTATTGTTTTTGTAGACGTACTGCGGCGTGACTTTTTGATGCACCCACAGCCTGTTCCCCGTGACATAATTGCCTGTCGTGCCGTCAATCAAGCGGATTTCCACAAGCTCGATGTCCGCTCGGACAGCCGATATGTTGATTGTCGTGTTTTCGGTCGTTCTCGACGAATCACTACTCCAACTTGTGGTCATAAAATGCGGAATACTGGTTACATTCGGCACGACATACGGATTTTGCGAACTGTCCCGCACCAACATCGAATTAGCGTTGATGTTGGTACTCGAAATATTCAAATCGCGTGTTCCGGTCGAACTGCTTGTGCTGTTGATTCGGTTGCTGAAATTGTTAGATGAAGTCCATGTTGAGCTTGACGAATAGGTATATCGGGGGTAAACTTTCTGCCCGACATAGACAGAGCCGCTTGACCCGGCTGTACCATTCCGAGCCGCCGTATTGCCTGCGACATCAATGTACGTCACCTGATAACGGTTGATTTTCGGGCGAACCGGAATGTAGAAAGTCTTGACCGTGCCGGTTTTGAGAACTTTGTCCGAAGCATCCACATAGTCAATTTTAGCGTCAATCGTGTAATACGATTTCCCGGACGGAATTGTGCCGGTGCTAAACTGCACTTTTTGCCATTGTGTGCTTTCGGTGGAAGTCATATTGCTTGTCGAAGTAGACCAAGAACCGCCGTCAACACGCATTGACCGTTTGACACGCACTGTTTCGGTTTCGGGCTTGAATTTTACTTGAAATGAAATAACATCGCCCATAATCGGATATGCAGTCTGATACGTCCAGTTGGAAAAATTATTACCTGTGGATTTCCCGAATACGGTAGTTGAACTTGCCCCGCCTTTGACCGCAAGACAATAATCCACCGCCAATACCGGCGTGAAATCGGGTTTAGTTTCGGTGTAAGCAATCGCCGCACCGTAACCTCTGTTTATCAGATTATTAAATGTTTCCCTTGAACTTGAACCGATTGCCGATACGCCGTTCCAAAGCCCTTGACCGTCCGGTGTATACAAGGCGTTCGGCCAGTGGCGGTTGGTGTACTGCGAGATAAATCCCCATGATTCGGGCGTGGTGCTTGAACCGCCATCGCTGCTTGAACCCAAAATGTGTTTGCCGTAAATGGCAAGCTCTGTTACAGTCAATGAATGATAGACACTCTGCAAACGGACATCCCATAACGGCTCGACAAGGATTTTATCGCCGTTTTTCAAACTGTCGATATTGCCGACATTTACAGCAGAAAGCACGGCGTTAAGATTGGTTGTTCGATTTTTCCATGTTTCGATGCCGCTCGGAGCGGGCAAAGCGGTGGAAAACCCCATGTTCGCTTCTTTGTAATAATTTGTTGAAGTTTTCGATGTGCTGTATGAACCGTTTTGGTTGTCAATCAGTTGCTTTTTATTTCTTTTGGTGTTGAACGCATGGTTATTATCATGTGCGGCGTTCCCGCCCGACGTATTACGGAAAACATCAATCACCCGGCCTTTGCTAGAGCCGCTTTTGTCAACCACGCTGAAACGGTAGCCGATACAAGCGGTGTCGTTATCGGTAGACCTTACGGCGTATCCGTTTGCACCTGCCGCACTCCCGCCGCCACCGCCGCCTGTTGAGCTGCCGTCCCACGATATTGCGGCGGCGTTCATGGTGAAAAGAGATACGGCGGTCATTATCGCAAGAAAGACCGCTATAATATATTTATTTCTCATATTCTATCCTTTCCTTTCCTATTTGCAAGTATGGCAAGTTTTCGCCTTGACCGATTCACCGCATAACGGACACTTTGTATTGACTGTAAACTTTTCACAAGTTCCGTTTTTTCCGTCACCGGTCTTTTTACCGCAATCTTGGCAATACTTTACCGGATCATTTTTCGCACTATACTTTGGGCATTTCGAGGGGTCGTAAGCCGTGTTGCCCCATTTATTAACAGCGTAAAATGAAGCGCAGGATTTCGAGCCGCAGTAAACACAGCCTTCAAGTTCGAGATTTGTGATGAAAGCGTGATATTCCGCACTTTCGCAGTTGTGATTTTTCGCACCGCAGCTATATTTCGGCGGCGTGTAGTTGTAGCCGTCAATGGCATCGCCGACACTACCGTTGCCGTCAATCGGAGCTTCGGGCGGTTGTACCCGCACGGGATTGTCGGCTTTTTCGGCGGGAATATCGCCGATGCCGTCAATCTTTTTACTGTCGGAATCGCCGCCGTCAACCTCGATTACAAGCTCGTTTTCAGTGTCGTCCGAATCGGGATTGTCTGTGTTTGCGGGGATTTTGTCAATCGGAATATTCGCCGTAATGCCAGGAGTTGTGCTTTCTTCCGGTTCGGGATTGCCGTCCGGCACAGTCGAATTTTCTCTGGTCAAGGCAATAACTAAAGCAATCGCCGTCACGACCAATCCCGCCGCAATACCTATGATGATTTTGTTTTTCTTACTCATAAACTCATCTTCCTTTCTAAAACTAATATTTCAGTACATACAGTGACCGCACTGTAATCGGCACACGGACATTCGTAACCGTTTTGCCCGCAAAAGTGACGGGAATCACAATCTCGTAGCTCGTCTGCAATTCGAGTACACCGTTGCGGATATTGGTTGTAATCGGGTTGTTGTAACGAAACATCACATTGCTATTTGCACCCTCGCTGTACAGGTTTGTGCCGGACTGCGTTAGTCCGAGTTCGGTGCGGACAAGTTCCCGAAAACGGGTGGTGTAGGTGTTGTTCAAAGTCGAGTGATTGCCGTTTTTGACGGAGTTAAAAATCACTTCCGCATTTTCGATGATGAAGCTGTCCATCACCCTCTGCGTATCTTCACGAGTTTTAGTGACGGTAATCATCAACGAAACATAGGTGAGAACCGCCGAGAAAATCATACAGGCCGCAAGGATTAAAACAGCGGTCTTAACTTGGCTTGCGCCGGATTTGTCTTTCAAAATTCTAATCATAATCCACCTACTTCCAGTACCGTTGGCTCAATCCCGAATGTGTGGCCGTCATGGTTATGGGTATGTTGAAAGGCCCGAAACCGTAAAATCTTGTTTGATATGTTACCCTCACTTCGATTTTGTCCCCGAATTGCACCGTCCGCTGTGAAGCGTTAAAATATGTTGCCGTCCATGTAACGCTTGCGGGATTTATCCCTGTTTCTGTTCGCAGCTGATTTTGACGGGCGGTAATATTTGTGCTGATTTGTCCGTCAATCGTTGCTGTTTTGAGTATTTCTTTGGTGTAGTGATCCAAATTCATTTTTGTGGTTATCATGGCGAAGGTGTTGATAATAAAGACAAGGAGCAGGGTGGAAGCTAATACGCTGACCACTACGCCGACATATCCATCGCCGGATTTTGACCGGATGCACTCCGGTATTTTTATTTTTTTCATACACTCAACCTCCAAATACCGCGCCTAAAGAGTTCAGCAATTCCACGCCAAGCACGACAAGATACAGCATCAAGAAGCAAAACAGCAGAATCATAGACAATCGTTTGACTTTCGCCGGGACTTTCTGTGCCTTTTGCTTCAACGTAAGCCGCCCTATATCGGCAAATTTAATCGCTAACGCCGCCCAATACATCTCGGTTTCGTCGCCGCGGATAACGCCGATTAAACCACGCACCACATCGGACAGCATGGGACTTCCGACCCTTGCTTCAAGCCTTGTTAGTGCCGATTCGTAGTTGCTTGACCGCATATCGGCTACGGTGATTTCGAGTTCATGCTGAAAATCCGGCGATGCTGATTCTTTGTACTTTTCTAAAATGCTCAACACGTCCCGACTGTGCTTCAATGTCTTTTCTATAGTAAACACAAATCGGGGCAGTTCAAAAACGATGGCATCCCGCTTGTCGCTGATTCGGGCTTTCGCGCTTCTTGTTTCCTTGAAATAAATCACCGCAGCAATCACCGCCAACAGCGGAGCAGCAATCGGGAAAATAAAGAACGCAGGAACAGCGAAGATTCCCACGAACAATGCCTTGACGAACGCTCCGGCGATATACAATTCCGGCGTTACATTCATGCCTGCTGTCTGCAAATCGGCGGCAAGCTGTAACCGCTTGTATTCATTGATTTTTACAAACTTAGAAATCCATGCCGCCAAATCCTGCACCCATATTTCCACCGAACCAACGCCAGCCCTCTGCCGTTTCGACAGGCTCTTGATTGCCTTTGATGTCCGCAAATACGGCAGTTTCAGCACATCTGACATAATAAAGGTCATTCCCAACCCGAGAATGACCGCACAAGATAACAGTAAAAAATTCATCATTACCGGGCATCCTCCTATATCTTAAATTCGATTCTTTTGGTATAGCGGCGCATGAGCAGAGCCGAAATGAGTATCACAAGCCCTGTAATGGCAAGCACGATTTTCCCCGGCGTCGTGTGCATCAGCGTGTTATACCAGTCTTTGTTCAGAACGTACAGCAGCGGAATATTGCCGACAATCAACGCAACCATCGTCCAAAATTCACGCTTGGGTTCGTAAAGCATTGTTTTGAGTTCGTTGTTCACGATTCTTATGTCGGACAGTTTGTTTACCACCGCCATCAGTGTGTTTTTCAGCGTTCTGTCGTCCTGACAGGCAATCAGCGTTTCGCACCATTCACGGAAAATGTGGTTGGGTGTGGTATCTTTCAGTTTCCGCAAAGCCGATTTTACATTGGCGTTAATCGCCGTGGTTTCGGCTACAAACGCTTTGAATACTTCACTCACAGGCGGCTTGATGTAGGTTAAATTTTCACTGATTGCCGTAACGATACTGTCATTGCGGACGTATGAGGTCGTGATGATACTGAGTGCCGTTTCCAGTTCCTCGTCAAGATGGTCTTTATAATAAGAAAGAATCGAACTCGCATACGCAAAAGGTATCAACGCAAGGGCGATGCTGGCAATCGGCAGTAAAAATATATTGCCAATAAAGATAGAGAACACGCCGCCCGCCACGAACAGCAGAAGCGACAACGCACACACTATTGCGAACGTGCCGCCCCTGCCTGTGTTGACGAGGGCGGAACGCATATTGGTGAGCATGGTCACGAGTTTGCGGCTCTTTTTCCTGCCTTTTGCAATTTTGCTCAAATCGTCAAGACTTCGTGTTGGGGACAGAATCCGCATGATGTCGTTCGTCACCCTGTCCGGTGTGAGGTCAAAAAAGAAAATAATCGCTGTAATCAGCAGTATTGCTACAATCAAACTAAACATTAAATCATCCCCCTTACTTAAAATTCGCTTCGGGCAAAAATTTACGGAGCGTATCCTGCGGCACTCCGTATTGCATCAACCGCTGTTTCAGTCCGTTTGAAATTGTTCCCCGTTTTTTGAATTGCCCTTGAATGGTAAACGTCTTGCTAATTCGGTCATATTCGTTTCCTTCGATTTGATAATTGTAGAGTGGCCTGTATCTGCGTTCGCCGTTTTGCGTGATTTCAACCTCCGCAATCTCCATGATTTTACGGGAATTGTCCTCCAACTTATGGCAGAACACCACCACCGGAAACGCCTGCGCCGCCTGTATCAGCGACGTTTTGAAGTCGATAGGATATTTCTTTTGACAGAGCAGGGCGATTCGTAAATGCGCTTGACGGCAATCCCCGGCGTGAACGCTCGAAACCACGGTATGCCCGGTTAAACTGGCTTCCACCGCCGCATGAGCTTCCACATCGCGGATTTCCCCGACCACCAAAACGTCCGGGTTGAAACGCAAGGCGCTTACCACTAATTTCTCTTGATTGATGTTAAATGCCGAATTGTCGGACGGTCTTGACAGGGTATGCACCACGTTATTAAGAACCCTGCCGTCATGCTCTTTTACAAGGGATAATTCCCGTGAACCGGATTCGATTGTGAAAATCCGCTTGTTGTCGGGAACGGTTGAAAGCAGACAGTTAAGCAGGGTTGTCTTACCTGTGCTTGTCGCCCCCACCGTAATCAGCGATGCGCCGTAACGAACGCACATACAGAGAAATTCAAACATTTCTGGCGTTGCAAACTCTGTTTCGAGCAGCTTTTGTTTGTTGATTCTGTTTGGATGGAGCAGACGAATAGAAACGGAAATACCGCGTTCCTTGTCTACAATCGGTTCTTTGAGTGCGGCAATACGCTGGTTGTCAAATAAATGCCCCTGTGATATAGGCGTGGAATTGTCGATTATCATGCCCGATTTATGGAGCAGACGCTTGACTATATCAACGGCGTGTTCCGGCGAGTAAAAATGCTCTTTCAGCTTTTCGATTCTTCCGTCCGTGTAGGTCAGAGCCACGTCATTCCAAGCATTTACGTTAATTTCTTCGAGCATGGTCGAGCCGAGATACGGTGTTAAAATCGAAAACTCCGCCATTTCTGAATATAACTTTTCGGTAAGTTCGTCAATCCTGTCGCCGCCATAATCCGATTCCCGTAAAAAGTCTTTGATGTATAGCTTCAACTGAGGTCTTTTATCGGCATCGGTCAGTGCGGCGGCAAAGTTTTCCGATATATGTTCCTGTGTTTGTTTTAGAATGTGTAAAAAATTGTTCTTCATATCACATCACCATTTTTGCAACCTTTCTCATTCGTTCACTCCATTTTCTGTCCGACACTCCCTCTAAAATACTGCCGTCCATAAATTGCTGCCGTAATTCGCCGCAATGGGGAATGGCGAATTTGATGTTCCCGAAATGCTGTTTAGCCTCGCTGATAGGCATTAACCGTTCGCTTTCCGTCGCCACAATTCCCGCTACAAACAAATCCGGCTTGAACAGCATATCACCGTAAAGTGGCGTTTGTGACGAAAAATAACTAACGCTTTTCAACGTGGGAGCGCACAGTTTCAGTAAGCAGTCGGCGGTCTGTACCGCTGCGAAATTAAGCGGTTCGGTGAGGTCGTTCGAGCAGTCTATAATCAGATAGTCCGCAACGGATGCAATCTTTTCCATCAGGTCAATCGCTTTGTCTTTTGAAAATTCGGGATAGGTGTATTTGTTTTCGCCGTCCGCATAGCCTAAAAATCCTACGTTCTTCATGTTTTTGAAAGTCACAAGATATTTGAGCATATCCCGCTTTTCAATGTCTGTTTTTGACATCAGCGCGCCGATTGACGACAAATCTTCCTTTTTACGGTTTGGAAACAGAACGGGCAATACCGGGGTTTGGTTATCGGCAAAAATGCAAATGATTTTCGCCTTTTCCATGTCGTATATAGCCTTAACGAGTTTTGCGGAAAATGTCGTTCGCCCCGCACCCGGACTGCCCCAAACAGCTATAACTTTCCCCACTAATTATCATCTCCTTCCTCCTGTGTTTTTTTAGAGTTTTCATCTTCCGATTCAAGAAATTGGTCTTGCACCGCTATAAATTGGTTGGCAGTTTCTTCATCACCTCGATAAACAAGCGAAAGGTGAATCACACCATTGGCTTCATATTCGGCAAGCAATTTGCTCTGTGTTTCATCCGCAAGCAAAGTAACAGTCGCAGGCGATTCGTTGGATTCTTCATTGGGATTGTCTGCGTCATATCCGGTTGACGTGGTGGTTGTAACGACACGCACATATTTAAGCTGTGCCGGAATAAATGCTGCCGCTCCGCTTGTTTTACAAGCAATAATCACCGACACAATATCACCGTTTTGCAGTTTGCCGGACACGCCGTTTGCGAAACTGCCTATGGAAATACTCATCGCCTGTTTAGAGCCGTCAAGCGTTTTGAACACATAGTCTGCGCTGTCGGCGGTATCATTTAGTTTGGACGGCATGAGATAATCGTCTGTCCTCAAATCGACCGCCGCGTATTTGCCGATAACGGCATCGGTGCTTTTGATAACATTCGCCGGGAGGTTATGCGCACCCACGTTCACAATTTCCACGTCATCGGCGGTAAGCCGTGAGCCTTGCGAAATATTCCGCACAACCCTCACAATATCGGTTTTGGCGGCGGCGGTTTTGTTGATGATGGGAGCTGCGCCGAACGCCACCCCGATGGCAAGTAAAATGCAAAACAAACCTAAAACAGTCCTGTTTTTCATAGATTTTTCAATCCTTTCCGTTATAATATTAAATATGCAAGAATACACCCTGCACTCAGATAGGCGGCGAGCGGCAGGGAATCCTTGATGTTTTTTCGTTTTATCAACCTTATGGCAAGAGTGCAAATGACAGAGAGAGCAAGCCCGAAAATCATTGCCGTCATGCCTTTATGAATCCCAAGCAAAAACGAGCAGGCCGACATAACTTTTATATCCGCACCGCCCATTCTGCCGGGTTTTATTAACGCCGCCATGAACAGCGGCAAGGGAACAATCAACGCTCCGGCGATCATGTACGGCAAATCAATCGGCTGTGTACCTATAAAAGCGGTTATCACAATCATCACGCTAAGATAATTTTCAACCGTTCGTGTGCGGATGTCGCTGATTGAAACCTTGCATAGAATCAGAGCGAAGATAATGCCCTTAATCATCGTTACATACAAGGGATAACTCCTTCCGTTTTGGGGAAGTCAAGCGGCGGGAATATTGTCCCGCCGCCGCCCCCGTGTTTTAAGCCGAGTAGTTGAAAATGTCCTGCAATCTCTGATTTAGGGTTGGCAGGATGTAGGTTGAAAAAAGTGCGTAAAGGCCGGCAAGGAGCAACGCTCCGAGTACCACGGCTACGAGGATAGTGATAATCTGTGTAACATATCCGTCGCCCCTTTCGTTGCACATGGCAGCTTTGACTTTCAATGCCGCTCCGGTCGCTTTAACCTTAAATTTGCTCCAAAGATTTCTCATAAAAAATACCTCTTTCATAATTTAATTTTTTGGCTGTGAATCAGCCTTTTGGGTATGCTTGTGCCGGGGGTTTGAAGTGTGACGGTTCTAATAGGTGTCGAATGTGGACGGCGCGATTTCGTCATATGCCGCCAGTACCGCTTCGGTGATATACTGCCGTGTGTCGCTTGTGGTGGGGTGGCAAATGTCCCTGAATCTGTCGCCGTGTTTTTCGCTTGGCATGGCGATAAACGTGCCCTTTTCCGACGATATGACTTTGACGCCGTGGACGACGAAGCATCCGTCAAAGGTCACGTTTGCCACCGCTTTGAGGGTCTTGCTCTGGGGGAATGTCTTGACGATTTTTGCTGTTACTTCCATGATTTGATTGCTCCTTTATAAAAAATTTATATAAAAAAGCGACGAAGGTTTATCCCTCACCGCTCTTTTACCGTATATAAGTGCCGTGCCTGTGCTGCTTTACCATTCTAAGTCATCCTCGCCTGTATCATCGTCAGAATGATTATAATTGGCATTATTATCGGAATCATCGTAGGTATCATCCTCGCCGTAATCATCGTTATCATTGCCATCGTATTCGTCATAATCGTCATATTCATCGTCCTTTCTCTTTTTCTTACCCTTGATTATTTTGACATAGAATCCGATACCGCCCACGACAACCACGCCAATGCCAACGAAAATCAATGTGGTTGTATTGCTGTCAAGACCGCCGCCCGGTGACTGTTCCTGCCCCGGTGGTTTTTGTTGCCCCGGAGGGATTTGCACACCTCCGCCCTCGCCCGATTCCGGCGTTATGTTGATATACGCTCCGGCGATTTCGGCAAGTGCCATTAAATCTGCTTCGGTCACAGCGTTGAGGAAATACACGTTGTCATGCTCCCTCAACCGATCAACGACAAGGTAAAACACACTGCCCGATTCGGTGGTTATGGTGTAAAACTCCTTGCCGTTCTTTTCCATTACATTGTCAATTACCGTGCCGCTTCCGGCAGGGGTAAACGCACCCGGGTTGTCCCCCGGTTCGCTTTCGGCCGCCGATGCCGTTGTGACGAGCATGGTCAAACCGAGTATCACTCCTACGAGTGCGGCTGTAAAGAATTTTTTAATCATCAATATTAAAATCTCCTTCTTCTTGAAATTTTGCGGCAGGCGGATCGCTTTGCGATTGTGTTAAACTGCGCATGAACTGTTGTTCATGTTCGTTCACATTTCCGTCCTTGATACTATGGAGAAATGCGGTCAATTCCTGCCGCGTTTTGGTTGACCCACGCACAAGCTCCAGTATTTCGGTATTTTCCAGTTCCTTTTTCTTGCGTTCCATTTCGCGTAAACGTGCTTGATACCGTGCTATTTTATCCCTTAGCTTCGGCATTTCTTCTTTTAAGCGTTCAAGTTTCGTCATAATCTTATCTCTAACCTCCTTCCAAGAAGTAGACGGGATTTACACGTTGTCCGTTTACCGATATTTCAAGATGTAAATGCGGCCCTGTAGATGAGCCGCTGTTGCCAGACCTTGCGATAATATCGCCCTGCCTAACTGTTTGCCCTGTGCTGACAAGCAAGCTGTCGCAGTGGGCGTACAGACTTTTCAGCCCGTCGCTGTTTTCTACCACGACATAAATCCCGTAGCCGTCCGGGTCGTTTCCTGTTGTAACCGTTCCGCCATGCACGGCAAGTAGATTTGTGCCAATCGGCAAGCCTATGTCAACACCGTTGTGGAACTGTCTAACGCCGCTTATAGGGTGTATGCGATACCCGTAATTACTGGTAATGCGGGACTTCCAATCAAGAGTTGTCGGGCTTCCGGCAAACTGACGGTTGCCCCTGCTTTCCATATTGTTGGTATACGCCGCAAGCTGTTCATTGGTCATAAGCGGAGTTATTACGTTTTCCAACGGGCGTGAAGTCAACCGCACATTTAGGATTCGCCAGTTGTAGGCAACCTCCCGTGAGTGCGTTGTGATTATTCCTGTAACCGGGTCTGTGACGTTGTAATATTCGGTGCGGTAGCGTATTTCAATCTGCTCAGTGTATGTAAGCTGATATTGCAAATTGAATAGCTGCCACATATCGCCCTGAATGGCCGGCACGGTAAAGTCCTGATGCACAGCGGTTAAATATGCCATTAGTACAAAGGGGTCATGCCCGATATTCCCTATATTGTAGCGGTATTCGTCATAACCGGGATAGTCGCTTTCCGCACCCGCTATCCATTCCCGCAAATCTGTTTCCCATTCGTTATACAGTGCCGATGCGTCAGTAATTTCGCTTTCATCCGCAAGATATGTGCTTGACAGCACATGATTGGCGCCGCCCATAAAACTTGTAAAGGTCGCCATGCAGGATGAAATGAAGAAAAACAGCAATACTGCGATTAGCAGAAGAATCCACGCCTTTGGGTTAGCGGCAACCCGAACCACAGCTTGTAACGCTTTGGTTGTGGCTTTGCCGGCCGCTTTTGCTCTTTTTGCTCCTTTTTTAGCTTCATTCGCCGCCTTTGCATACTGTTTTTTTATGCGGCGTTTCTGCATATACCGTGACAGGATATTGCTTTTTAGCTTCGGGTTTTCACGAACAGCCTTTTGGTAATCCAGCTTCATATTGAGTTTTGTGGATTTACCCTCTAATTTAGCGACACGGCGCAGCGGTCTTTCACGGTGAAAACGATATACCGACCGTGCCGTTCTTTTGCCGGCACCATAAACTCGTTCAGCGGCGTACTCGGTTTTATGTGCCGATTCAACACCGACATTATCCTGTTCGGCTTCACCGATTTTACGGTGGAACGCTGCTGTGCCGGCTTGTGCTATGCGATTGCCGCCTGCACGGTTGTTTTTTCCGTCCGGCAGCCCTTTTGCTTTATTGCGAGCTTTTTCTAACTTTTCGCTCGTTGTAGCCGCATCCTGCCTAAGTTTCGATGCTTTTTTGCTTGCCGTGGCCGACTTCCCGCCGTCAGACTTTACTCCGCTTCTTTCGTCTGTGCTGAATTGTAATTTATTATTCTTCGATGGCGGCGGCTTTTCCGCTTCGGAGGCGA
>Ga0099364_10008052_pt1 | contig 14912 bp, 13 predicted proteins | sample TergutTh196P3_FD_73070 | JGI IMG/M metagenome (GOLD analysis project Ga0099364, IMG submission 73070) | Microcerotermes parvus P3 segment gut microbial communities from Pointe-Noire, Republic of the Congo - Th196 P3 | ecosystem: Host-associated > Arthropoda: Insects > Digestive system > Gut ... | reverse complement strand
ACATCATCGGCTCTTTTGTAAGCCAAAATCTTGTCATTGCCGAAATGAATTTTGATTTCGCGTTCCGCAGATTCGATAGAATCGGATGCGTGAACAAGGTTTCTGCCCGTGTCCACTGCAAAGTCGCCGCGGATGGTTCCGGGAGCGGCTTCTGCGGGTTTGGTTGCACCGTTGATGGCACGCATGATTTTAACAGCGTCATTTCCTTCAACAACCAAAGATAAGGACGGGGCGGATGTAATAAATTCAACAAGACCATTAAAAAACGGTCTTTGTGCGTGTTCAGCATAGTGTTCTTTTGCTTTGGCGTCTTCCATCACGGCAAATTTCATGGCAGTGATTTTAAGTCCTTTTCTTTCGATTCTGGAAAGGACTTCACCCATTAAGCCGCGTGCAACGCCGTCGGGCTTCACCATAACATATGTGTGCTCCATTAGATCACCAAATTACTTTCTCTTTTGTTCGGCACGGCCCTTTTCGGTCCAGATTGTTCTTCTCGGGAGCCTTCCAAGTTCCATATTGCTTTGGCATTTGGAAGAGCATAAATAAAATGCTGCACCGTCTTTTTTAACATAGAGTTTTCCGGTGCCGGGTTCAATCATGCTGCCGCAAAAACTGCATTTTCTTTGTTCCATTGAATCACCTTTATCTCATTGTTAATTTTTTAGCTTCGCGCGATGTTTCAAGTAACATCAAAATGTCGCCGACACGAACAGGACCGACACAGTTTCTTGTAATGACACGCCCTTTGTCGCGGCCTTCTAAAATTCGACACTGAATCTGGTTGGCTTCGCCATGCATACCGGTATTTCCGATGACTTCAATCACTTCGGCCGGAAAACCGTTTGCTGAATTAAATTCTTCTGCCATATTATCTCTCCTGATGATCAGTTTTTGAGGGCAGCAACTTTTTGAGCAACAGAGCTGACAAGTTCACCTGCTTTTCCAGCATCTGTAATTGCAACAGCTGCACAGCCGACAGACAAACCACAAGCAGAGCCAAGGTCTTTTTGTTCGTTAATAAAAATGTAAGCAGCACCCTTTTCTTCACAAAGCGGACCGAGGTGAGCAATAATTTCAACAGGTTCAACATTTTGGGCGATCAAAACGAGTTTTGCTGCGCCGCGCTCAATTGTTTTGGTCGCTTCGTTGGTTCCTTTTTTAATTTTACCGCTGTCTCTTGCGATTTCAACCGCTTCTAATGCGCTTTTTTGAAGTTCTTCAGGGGCTTCGAATTTTGCAATTGCCATATAAATCAATCTCCTTCAAGTCTGAGGTTCCGCATTATGAAAAAAGTAAGCGAAAGACATCAAACTTTCATTATTCATAGTTGTTTTATGACCTAAAATTAAATAACATATCAATCCGCTGAAATCGTATTGAAAAAAGTCAAATCTTAGTTTTAAAACAGACCATAGAAGGAAATATTATTTATAAATGTTTCTAAAAAATTGTTTAAAATGGAAATGAAAAAACCATTCTTTTTTTAAATCAAATCATCTAAATTTATCACAATGCTGAAAAAGATCGTTATCTTTTTGGATAAAATATCGTATCCTAAAAGATATGTATTTCTTGAAATAATTCCATCTACTAAAATTAACTTGAGTTGTATAAATTAAGACAGTCAAAAGACTGATTTTTAAAATATATGATTTCTAAAAAATTAAAAATGTATTGATTTGGAGGAATATTTTCGTGAAAAAACTAAAAATATTATTTGTACTCATGTTACTGTTGCTATCAATGATACCTGTTCATGCCGCTCCGGCAGGTTCCGGAACATTAAAAATTGCTTTTGTATCTCCGAGAGTCGGAGACATTTCAATGATGGAGGAAGTATGGAATAATGAGATAATTTTGCAAGATTATTATTCTGAAATAAAACTTATCGAGGGAGTGACATACAACGTAAATTTGGTATCCGAAAATCTTGATGATTATGATATCATTATTTTAGACGGACTTGCCATCTTGGCAACGCAAACATTGGAAAATACAATCGAAAATGCAAAACAAAATGGTGCGCACGTTTATGTCAACGGTCAAGATTCAATATACATAAAAACTGCCATTGATGAAGCTTATGAAATCAATATTTCAACATATTTGAACTTCCCCGGAAATCAAAATTACAAAAATTTGCTGTTGTTTTTGGCATATTTAGAAATGGACGACGGTGCTGAAAAAACACAAAATATAAATACCCATCTCAGCGGAGCTGACACAAGACCCTTAACTCCAAATATATATGGAATTTATCATCCGGTAAAATGGGATCTGGACAGAGAATTTTTTGAAACGGTTGATGATTATTTGGAATGGTATGCAAAAACAGACATTATTGAAAAAACACATACATACGATCCTTCAATACCGACAATCGGTGTCATTCCTTCTACAAGTTACAACAGGATTGACAGAGACAAACCACTTTTAGATTACTTTGTAAACGAAATTGAATCACAAGGCTACAATGTCATTGTCGGAACATACGTCACAGCAAATCATGACAATAACAGAAAAAGTTTCATTGACCAAGGAGGAAATGTAAAAATCGATGTTGCAATTTCAGTTTCAAGAGGCGGCCGATTCTACGGAACTGCCGGAAGGGCAGATGACGGTGTTGCCGAATTAGAAAATTTAAACGTTCCTGTTTTAACGGCTGTTCAATTATACTCCAATGTCCCAAGAGAAGAATGGGAAAATTCAAATGTCGGTTTAATGCCGGATCAACATTATCAATTGGCATTGGCTGAAATGGACGGCATGATTGAACCGATTGTCGTTGCAGCAAAGCCAATGATCAATGGCAAAACAGTTGATCGAAATGAACCCATTGATTATCAAACGGACTGGATGGTCCAAAGAGCAATCGGATGGGCAAATTTGGCAACCAAAGACAACAGCAGTAAAAAAATTGTCATTCCTTATTATGCTGCAGAAGCCGGAAGAGCAAATATCGGAACAGATCCGGATTACTTTTTAGATGCGCCTGCAAGCATTTTAAAAATTCTCCAGGCAATGGATAGTAACGGTTATAATGTCGGATCAGACATTCCGACATCTGGAGACATCGAAGCAGAAAAAGCTTTCCAAAAAACACTGATTGAACAAATGACCCAAAGCGGTTATAATGCCGGAACATGGGCTCCCGGGCAATTGGAAAAATTGGTTGAAAATGGAAATGTTGAATTATTGCCTGTAGAAGAATACAACACATATTTCAACACAAAAATAACCCCCTCCAAGCAAGATGAAGTCAATGCCCTTTGGGGAACTTCGCCCGGCAATATCATGGTTTATGAAAACGCAACCGGCAAATATTTTGTCATTCCGGTCATAAAATACGGCAATGTGGTGCTGACACCAACGCCGCTTCGCGGACGCGACCAAAGCGCAGATGCCATGGCTCATGAAAAAGATTATCCTCCGACCCATCAAGCATTAGCAACTTATTATTTCATTAATGAAAAATATGATGCGGATGTCATGCTTCCGCTGTGGTCAAATTTGGCAACAATGCCTGGAAAAGAAGCCGGATTGGCTGCTGATGACTGGACAGCTTTAATGATTCAGGATACACCGATTATTCATGTCTTGCCGATGGATGCCACCGGACTGACAGACAGAAGACGTGCGAACATGCTGATCGTTAATTTTATGACGCCGACGCTCGTTCAAAGCGGTCTTTACGGTGAACTGGCAGACCTTGAAACCCACATTACGACATATGAAAACTTCCCTCTCACCAGAGAAGAAACATTGAAATTAATCATAGAAATTTGTGAAAATACGGGTGTTTCTGACGGTTTGAATATTGATTGGAATGCGGCAAAACAAAACGAAAATGAAGCAAACGATGCCGTTGAAAAATTGAGCAAGCAGCTTCGCCGTATTAAAAACAGCAATATCCCCTATGGAGATCATATTCTCGGCGTTGCTCCGGAGGGAGAAGAATTGGCCGCCATGATCAGTGCCATGATATCTTACCAGACTTCAATTGATACACATCTGGATGCTGTTTTCTCAACAGACGAAATGAGGGAAAATGCAAAAATAAAAATGATCACATCCATAATCACCGGAAAGTCATCAAATGCTGCCGTTGATGAAGTATTGGATGAACTTTTGGGAACAAATGCTGCCAGTGTAACATCTGCACAAAGGAACAACATTGAAAATGCTCTTTCCAATGTCAATACATACAAAAATAATATTGAAGCCTGCCGCAATGAAATAACCGGTTTGATGGATGCATTGGACGGTCAATACATTACTCCGGGACCGACAGGCGATCCGATTAAAAAACCGGACGCTTTGCCGACGGGAAGAAATCCTTACCCAATGGACCCAAGAGAAATACCAACGCAGGCAGCATATAACATGGGTGTCAGGCTTGGCAATGATTTATTGAAAATGTATGCTGAAGAAAATCAAAATGCTTCTCCTGAAAAAGTTGCATTCTTGCTTTGGGCCGTCGAAGCATCCAGAACAGGCGGTATTAACGAAGGAGAAATATTCTATTTGTTAGGCGTTGAACCAACTTGGAACACAGCAAATAACAGAATAAATACTCAAGTTTTTAATGTCGTAAGCCAAAATGATTTGGGACGTCCGCGCGTTGATGTTGTTGTGGAAGTGTCCGGTTCCTACCGCGATACGTATGCCCAGCAAATTGCCTACATTAATCTGGCCGCCAAATTGGCTTCCGAACAAGATGAGCCGGATAATCCTGTTCGAAAAAATTCGCTGGCAATACTTGAAATTTTAAAAGCCGATGAAAATTTGAGAGCGAAGTATACTGATGATGAATTATGGGATATTGCTTGTACGCGTGTTTTTGGTCCGGCTCCGGGAGAATACACTCCGGGCATTGAAAATATGGCCGGAACGGAATACGGAAGTGAAGCAAACGCTGCAGAACTTTATTTGGCGCGCATGAGCTATATGTACGTCACATTTACCAGTTATGAAGAAGGAAAAACCTTTAAAACCGAAATATGGAACTTTGGAGAAGAACGCAGCGAAGACATTTTAAAAGCGCATTTGAAAGATGTGAATATGGGGGTTTTCAGCCGTTCTTCTGAAGTGTACGGACTTTTAGACCATCCGATGGTTGCTTCCTATTTCGGGGGCTTAGCTGCAGCGATTAACGCATCCGGCGGCAATTCTGATATGTACATTAACAATTTAAGAAGCGGTTCCAATGAAGTTCAAACATTGTCTGAATTTTTGATAACAGATCTGAATTCAAAATATTTCAACCCGAAATGGATTGAAGGAATGATGAATTCAGGATATGCCGGCACATCTCATATGAATGAATTTTTTGAAGTCATGTCTGTTTGGAGTATGGCAATGCCGGATTTGATTACAGAGTCAATGTTTAAAAATATGTATGAGACATACATCAACGACGATAAAAACTTAGATGTTTCCGATTATCTGAAAAGTACAAATCCATACGCATACCAATCCATGGTTGGAAATTTACTCAATGCGATCTACAATGGAGATTGGCAGCCATCAGATGAAATACGCCAACAACTTGAAAAGGACTATGTTGAACAAACAGCATTAAATGGTGTTGTTTGCTGCCATCACACATGCAGTAATATGAAGTTCAATCAAAATATTGTTAATGGTTTAACAGCCATTGATTTGTCTGACAATATCAAACAACAATATTTGCAAGAAGTCAATATGGCATTAAATCAAAACTTTTCCATGAGATCCAATACATCCTCATCGGGATCAAGTCGTACATCGACACCTTTGAACATTACCAATGCTTCTGAAAACAACACTTTGAATTTTTCTGAAAATTCATCTGTTGATGGTTCAGGATATGGCCAAGATTCAGACCCTGCCGGAACACCGGAAGTTTCAGGATATGAAATGACTGTCGTCGACATTACAACGTCTTCACTCAGAGATTTCCTTTCGCATCCGACAGTCTCTGTGTCAAATGCCCTCCTGATCATCTTTGTTGTTTTCATTACAGGTGCAATATTTTATGGATTCAAAAAAAGAAGTTTGTAAATCAGAACAAAAAACGAAAATAAAAACCTAAAAAATAAATTTTAAAACGGAAATTATTTCCGTTTTCTTTTTTTTAATTTTAAGTCTTTTAATGTTGTATTTCCAAAAACATTTGTGGAAATTTTTGTATTCACTCATAACAAACCATAAAGAATAGAGCTTACTGCCATTCTAAAAAAAAAAGGAAAAAGAAAAAAGGAAAAAAGAAAAAAGGAAAAATAAACCGCTTAAAAAAGCGGTTTTAGATTAATGCTTTATGCCGTATTTTCTCCAATAAAATCATAGAAAGCCCATGTTTCAACCAAGAACAAGAAATAATCCGGACTGTCAATATACATTTTTATCATGTTATCGTCTTGTGTGATGTTATAAGTGACATCTTCCGGCGCATTGTCGGCAAAAGCTTGAATCTCCGCCCTCATTTGATCTGTCGGTTTGTAAACAACGGCTTCAAATTGGAAGTTGCTGTTATTTTCAAAAATACTGGCACGCTGGTAGTATTGTGAATAATTGCTGCCTCTGTTGGCTGTATAAACAATGATTTCTTCAAAGTTGGAAACGTTGTCGGCATAAGATAAAATGTCATCAAAGTCAGAAGGACCGCTTGCTTTTCCGGTCAAAACATCAATTGCTTTTCTTCCGAGAGTATTATCGACTGCATAATTAAAAAATGTCGCATTGATTGGCGTTTTTCCGACAATTGCCCTCTGTGAAGGATTTAAAAAGATCACATTATATCCGCTGTAATTTTCATAGCTTGGCTTGCTGCCGTTAATAGTCACATTGACATTCTCTTCACTGTTTAATAAATAATATTCAAGAATACCGGTTGTATAAGAAGCCTTCATTTTTTTTGTAGCCTCTGCTTCCGGGAAAAGTTCTTGGATTTCTTCTGAAATCACGTCACCTTCTTTTACCACAGTTATGTGAATACTCACAGCACCATCAGGAACATATTTTGAACCATCAATGGCATTTGTAAATGTAAAATCGCTGTGTACTCCCTTCACTTTCGAAAATGGATATTCGGTTATTTTGTTTGGATCGTTGAATAATTCGTCCCATCCGTACATAAATACAGCCGCCATGGCAGATCCAACCATAATAATAATGGCAAACATTGCACCATATTTAATCCATTTATTGACAGGTTCTTTTACAGGTTCTTTTCTTGCGGGTCCTCTTTTCCTATTATTATTCGCCATAAAAACACCTTAATTTTAAAAAAACAATATTATTGACCTATTCTTAAGTCGTATTTGTTAAAAATTGATGAGCAAAGAATCATTTTCTCCTATAAAAACATTGACAATAAAAAAGAAACAAAAAACAAGATAATTTGTGATTTTTTAAATAAAACAAAAAGAGATGAAAAAATCAGTCTCCTCTGTAAATTCTCAAAGCTTCGTCAATCGGAACGGATTTGACGGTCAAAGCGTTAATGGCATTGCACATGCGGACGGCTTCATCGAGTGGCTTTTGGTGAATATTTCTGCCGGTTGCGTTGCCGGCGACACCGCCGATATTTATTTGGCGGTACAATTCTTTTAAAAAGGTTTCAGGATTTGCATTAGAACCGCCGGCACAAACGACTTTTGTACGACCGGCTGCTTGAACCGCTTCTCTTAAAAGGACTGCCGAGTCTTTGTCATCCTTAGAAGCCGGTGCATTTACTTTAACAAAATCAGCATTCAAACAAGCTGCAACGCCTGTGGCGCCGGCAATGAGATGAGCATCTTTTTCCCCGGAGACAGCCTTTCCGCGCGGGTAAATCCATAAAACAGAGAGAAGACCGTAACGATGCGCTTCATAAATAAGCTGTGCCGCTTCTGCAAGCATTTCAGATTCAAATTCGCTGCCTAAATAAATGGTATATCCAACGCCGACAATATTTAAGCCGCTGTTTTCCTTAAATTCGATCAGCTGCTCAACACCATACAATAGACCGCTGTAGGGGTCTTTTTGAGATGTTTTGATCAAATGCGATTTCGAATTCATTTTAACAAGATAATTCAAATCGGGATAGCTCATACCATAACGTGCAACCAAACCCAGTTGCGTGGCAAAAACCCCGATTTCAGAATTTTGAGCAATTTTGAATAAGTGTTCGGGATCATTATCCTCTTTTGGAATACCTTCACCGCAAAAGTCATCATTTAAGTGCTCAATCTTTTGGTCTCCCGCAAAAAGCATTAAACGACCGCTGTTTTGAGTCGCTCGGAGATAATTGGAAATATATTCATTTTTGTAATCCGCAAGAACATCTAACGGAACAAGAACATCTTTTTCTGTAATTTTTGGCATCGTCATCATCCTAAAAAATGAGTAATCGCTTTGTAAAATTGAAAGTTACTTTTGTAAAAGAAAGATAATTATTAAATTGTTTGGTCAAAATGCCTTAAATGATAACAGAAGAAAAACAGAAGAAAACAGAAACAAAAAAAAAGCAAAAAATGAAAAATGGGCCTGACAGGATTTGAACCAGTGACAACTCGGTTATGAGCCGAGCACTCTAACCGCTAAGTTACAGGCCCTCAATATCAGAAGAATGAATCTTTTTCAATTTAAGCAAATCGACCGAAATAAATACCCCGATAAATATTCGATAAAAATACCTGTCAATACTTAAAAACTGAAAAATAAAAAACGGTGCATGAATCACAAGCGCCGCCTACAGGGCTCGAACCTGTGACATTCTGGTTAACAGCCAGACACTCTACCATCTGAGTTAAGGCGGCTTATTGATTTTCACAATGAAACAACTTTCAAAGAATGCAATAATATTTAAAGATTTTGAGTGCTTTTTAAAATTCTAATGAAAAATAATTAAAAAAATTGGTTACACTTCCCTTCATTTCATGTTTTTTTTGGCAAAGCCGATTTCTTCACCGCATTCAAATTAACGGCGTCTGTCTACGTTTTCCCAACGTCTTTGAATTTTTGAGCTTTTTCAAAATTTTAATGAAAAATAATTAAAAAATAGATCACATTTCCTTCAATTCATATTTTCTTTGACCAAGACCAATTTCTTCGCCATACTCTAATTGGCGGCGACCGTCTACGTTTTTCCAAACCCCTTTGAACTTATCTTCCCCAGGCTGATGATTATGTTTTAATTTGCCGCCGGAAAGCCCATGACTTTGATTGACGAGGTCATAACAGGCTTGGTCGAGTGCAATCGGATCGTCGGATGCTAAAATACCAATGTCGGGGACAATCGGTGTATCACTCCAAGAAGCACAATCACAATCCGGTACGATATTCATTAAAAATGTCATGTAACAAACTTTGCCTTTTTTGTTTTTAACGGCACCGTAAGCGTATTCAACCATTCTGTCAACAAATGCCGGAATTTTACTCCAGTCATGGAAAATAGCATCTTCGGGACAAACCATACAATGACCGCAGCTGAGGCAAGTGCTGCTGATAATTTCAGCGCCCTCTGCTGTCATTTTGATGGAGTCTGCCGGACAAGCTTCTATACATGTGCCGCACGAAACACAAACCTCTTTGTTGACTTCCGGCTGCGCAGCTTCATGCTGTTCCCATTTGCCCCGAATCGACGCACAGCCCATTGCCAAATTTTTGATGGCGCCGCCAAAACCCGACAGAATATGACCTTTAAAGTGCGTCAAAACAACCATCGAATCCGCAGATTCAATATCCGCCGCAATTTTAACATCTTTAAATTGTTTTAAATTCACAGGAACGGAAATTTCGTTTGTCCCCTTTAAGCCGTCAGCGATAATCACAGGAACATTTAATGTCGCAAAATTAAAACCGTGTAAAAGAGCCGTTTCTGTGTGATCGACGGCATTTCTTCGATAACCGACATAAAGCGTATTGGTATCTGTGACAAACGGGGAGGCACCTGCTTCTTTAATGCAGTCCGTTACGGCACGGACAAAAACCGGATTGATATAGCTGTCATTTCCACGTTCTCCAAAATGCAGTTTAACAGCTGTTAAATCGCCGTCTGACAACATTTTTTCAAATCCGGCAGCTTTAAAAAGACGCTCGATTTTTGAAATTTTATTATCGTCCGGACCGCGTGCTCTGAAATTTGAAAAATAAACTTTTGATGGCATGTTGAATCTCCAAATTTATGTGTAAAGAATTTCCAAATTTTGTTAAAATTTCCAAATTAATGTGATAAAGAATTTTCAAATTAATGTGATAAGAATTAAACATTAAACAGATAAAAATGATTTGAAAAAAGAGAAGTGTTATTGACGGCTCCCTTTTAAAACCATTAAGTCTTCAAAAGAACATTTTGTCCAACCGATGACATTTCCTTCAAAGCCGCACGTTTTCATTTTGAAAAGAACTTCTTCAAGCCCTGTTAAAGATGAAATCAAAATCAAAAAAATCCCATCCTCGGATAAATAATCTGAAACGGATTCCAAAAATTTATCAATTAATTCCCGTCCCGAAACGCCGCCGTCAAATGCATAATTCAGCCACCCTGTTACTTTTTCATCTTCAGATGTCGGCAAATAAGGCGGATTAAAAAGAATCACATCATATCCTCTCTGTGGCAAACCAAAATTTTTGAGCTGATCAAACATATTTGACAAAACGGCATGAACTCCGTTTTCACATGCACATGCCACTGCATTGGGGTTAATATCAACAGCGATTAAAGAAACGCAAGGAAAACGGGATTGAACAAAAGCCGAAACAAAACCGCTGCCGCAGCCGACTTCTAATGTACTGAACGGTTCATCCTGAAATTTTTCTAAAAGAAAAGAAACGGCACAGTCCGCCAACAAAAAAGAATCTTCCGCAGGCTCATAAACATCTTCAAAAACAACAACATTCGTTCCTTTGTAAGAAATTTTTGAGATGATTTCAGGTTTTAATGAAGAATCCACTGTCATTTTTCAGCCCCGTTTGATGAATAATCCGTTGTCATTTTTCAGCCCCGTTTGATGAAGAATCCGTTGTCATTTTTCAACCTTGCCGAATTTGTTCATAAATTAAATTGGACAAGTGTGCAATATCCGCAGGCGGCAATTCTTCGGCACGCCGTGACAAAATATCACCCACTGTCTGATTTTCAAATATGTGAGAATCAAAAGACTTTTCGGACAAGTCATCCAATATTTCTTTGAGACGAGGAACATTTGATAAACTGGAAAGAAGCGTGTTTTTTATTTTTTTGCGGCGCTGAGAAAAAAGCGCTTTTGTCACATCAAAAAAGAAAGATTCGTTTTTGACAGGATATGCGGTAGATCTTGAAAGCAGCCGGACAACCGCCGAATCAACTTTCGGAGCCGGCTCAAACGACCCCTTAGGAACTTTAAAAACAAAAGCCGCCTCCGTTTTATATTGAACATGAACCGATAATCGCCCGTAATCTTTGCCGCCGGCCACCGCCGTCAACCGCTTTGCAAACTCATATTGGTACATTAAAACCGCCATATCAAACGGCTGCTGCAACAGTTTTAATGTGACATCGGAAGAGATGGAATAAGGTAAATTGGCAACAATTTTATTAAACCCAAGTGTCTGCAAATCGACATCCATCACATTTTCCAAAATGATTTCAACATTTGGAAAAACAGCCAGCCGATCTTTTAAAACAGCAACCATTTGCGGGTCTAATTCAATAATGATTAATTTTTGAACGTGCGATGCAATACGCTCACTCAAATTTCCGATACCGCCGCCGATTTCAAGAACGATGTCAGAAGGCTCTAAAGAAGCGGTTTTAACGATTTGATCCAAAGCACCGGCATCGACTAAAAAATGCTGGTCCATTTTACCACCTTTGATCTTGTAATCCTTGAGAATTTGACGAATCATAAAAACACCGTAAAAAGTAAAATCAACAATAAAATGAAACCCGATTTAACCACATAAAAGATTCGGAAAAAATGGGGAAAAAGAAAAAAAAGAAAATGGAAAAAAAGAAAATGGAAAAAAAGAAAATGAAAAAAAAGAAAATGAAAAAAAAGAAAATGAAAAAAAAGAAAATGAAAAAAAAGAAAATGGAAAAAAAAGAAAATGAAAAAAAAGAAAATGGAAAAAAAAGAAAATGAAAAAAAAGAAAATGGATGGAAAAAATGGATGGAAAATGAATGAAAAAAATGAATCGGAATAGACAGATTTAGAAATTCATCTATCCGATCAGATGTGTTTTCTTTCATCCGGCCTATGAACTGCCGGAGGCATATCGTGTCTGGGTTGAGGCGGTTTTGCGGTGAACAGATAGTATTTCTGACCGCCTTTTAACTCATCAACAATGCGCTGAACCATCATTTTTTCAGGATCTTTCAGTCCTGAAATGCGGGCTTTTAAGTTTTCAAAGCTTTCAAAGGGTCCTTTTTTCTTTTTTTCAATGACATCCCACATGAGCTTTTTGCCAATTCCCGGAATGAGTTCCAAACTGTTTTGACGCATGGAAACCGGTGTTGCATCATTAAAGAACTTGATAAAACGGGCTTCGTTTTCTTTAATGTATTTTTCTAAAACGATAGGCAATTCCATTTTAGCGCCGCGTGACAATTCTTCATAAGTAATGCGGGATTTGACACGCTCGATAAACTCTTCGTCTTGTCCACCGATGTGTGTTTTAATATGAACCTGCGGAATTTTGCCTTCGATTGGACTGAGTTCCATTAAAATGAGTTTATTATCACCAAGCGCGTGGATTAATGGTTTTTTCATGTAAACCGGTCGTGTATCACTGTCTCTGCCATAAGGGAGGTAATCTAAAATCCAGACCCATTCCTCGCGGTCGCCGCGGTCACCACCGCTTTTTGGACCACTGACATGCTTTTTATATTCAAAAGACGAATCTGTCCTATGCCTGTAAGGGTTTTCAGAGGCATCTGTTCTTGGTCTGTGGGGGGTTTCAGAAGTATCTGATCTTGGGCTGTGAGGAGTTTCAGGGGCATCTGATGTTGGATTTTGAGGGGTTTCAGAAGTATCTGATCTTGGGTTGTGAGGAGTTTCAGAGGCATCTGATATTGGATTTTGAGGGGTTTCAGAAGCATCTGATCTTGGGCTGTGAGGGTTTTCACTTGTCATAACACACACTCTCCATTATTTGATATCAAAAAACGATATCTGATTCTATTAATAAATATAAGGCGAACTATCCTTATTAAATACTCGAATTGAGCAAAATAATTGATAGGATGATTTTAATCAATTTAATATTTTATATAATAAACACCTTGAATTGTTTTTTAAATTTGTTTGAATTAAACGCCTCGTTGAATTATTGATAAATTTGGATTTGAATTTAATTTGAAGTTTTATTGAAATAGTAAAACACTATTTATTCATTCTGATATAAAAATCTCATACTACAAAATAAAAACGAATCATTGGCATAAGATGAAGGCAAGAAGGAAAAAAGATGGATATCACCGCTGCAATCATAAATTTTGACAATGCCGCGGTATTTTGGATGTACCAATGGGGTGGCATTCCCCCGCTTGACACTGCTGCTCTTCTTTTTTCTTGGATCGGAACATTTCGGCTCGTTGCCCTCACTTTTGGAATTTACTTTTGGTTTAAAAAAGAAACGCGTCCGATGACATATATCTTATTTTCAGCAACCGTTGTCTGCACGCTCCTCATCTACGGCATAAAAGCCACCCTCTACCGACCACGCCCGTATATAATACTGGAACTGTTTGAAACGAATATTTTGACCATGAGGGATCCGTATTCCTCCTTCCCGTCCGGTCATACCGCAGCCGCTTTTACAACAGCGGCAATACTGAGTTATTATTTCAAAAAATGGATTGTTCCGGCATTTGCCGCCGCCGTTTGTGCCGGATTGGCACGTATTTATTTGCTGGTTCATTATCCGAGTGATGTTGTTGCGGGAGCCATTATTGGTATTTTAGTTTCATTGTGTGTGATTTACATTTCTCGGCAAGTCATGAAAAGGCAAAAGGGAGAAGAGGGAAAAATTTGACGAAGATCATATGATAGAGTCATTAAATCTGTGAAAAAGGAAGAAGAAAAGAAAACGAAAGGAAGGTGAAAAGAAAACAAAAAAACGAAAGGAAGGTGAAAAGAAAACAAAAAAACGAAAGGAAGGCGAAGAGAAAGCGAAAAAAACAAAAAACGGTTTTGCATTTTTCATTTTATTTTTATGAGTGTGAATCCGTTCGATTCAGCCGCCTTGGGGCGACTGATCGAACGGGTGGTTCATTTGGGTTTCATATTAAAGAAAAAAACGAAACATCATTTTTTTTTGCATCAATAAGTGGGGGTACCGTTTCCCAAAATCATCAAGCACTTTTCAATAAAAATGTACCCCGTCTTTTAATCATTTCGATAAAAATGATGTTTCCAGTTTAAAACAATATCAAAATCAAATCCCAAATCCCTTTTTCTCAAAAACATCCAAACCCCCTCAAATTTTGTTTTCAGTAGCGCAGCGGATGAAAGCAAAATTTGAGCGTTTAAAAAAAAATGTTGATGCTATGATTGTTGTTACCGCCTTTGATGTTTCTGTTTCTATGATTACTGTCATGCTTATAACTCAAAACAAAAACAAAACAAAAAAAACAAAACAAAAAAAAAGAAAAAACAAAGAAAAAGAAAATAAAAAAATAGAGTGAAAAACCATTCACTCATTTTGCTTTATTTAAAAAATAATTATTCGAGAACTTCAAGAATGTGGGTGGTAATATTGGATTTGCCGCCGGTACATTCAGAAAGAATTCTGCCGCAGACGTTGCAGACAACTTTTCTGCTGGCGCTTCCGAATATGATTTGTTCGTTTTCGCAGTCATTGCATTTCACACGCAAGAATCTGCTTTTGGGTTTGTTTGTGTAATCCATAATGATCGCCTCACTCCACAAATTCAAATTTCTTTGCTCTAAAGCCGGGTCTCTGA
>Ga0099364_10008051_pt1 | contig 14914 bp, 12 predicted proteins | sample TergutTh196P3_FD_73070 | JGI IMG/M metagenome (GOLD analysis project Ga0099364, IMG submission 73070) | Microcerotermes parvus P3 segment gut microbial communities from Pointe-Noire, Republic of the Congo - Th196 P3 | ecosystem: Host-associated > Arthropoda: Insects > Digestive system > Gut ... | reverse complement strand
CCAGTGGTATTCCTTCGGGCTTTCGCCTCGGCAACCGAAAAAATCCACTACAATATTTGTACACTTATTTCGAGAACGAAGTACTAGTACTTCGTTTTTGAAATAACCCCACAATAATTGCGCTGAGTTTTTTCGCAAGACAAGGCGCGAAGAGGGCGAATACCCGTTGGTATTTAACCGATGAGCCTCCGGGGTCCACGCAAAGTCGCAGACTTTGTGGGGTGGAGCGAAGTATTGCGGAAAAAGGCGGCGCAAGTATGTGGGGTTATTTTGAAAATGAAGTACTAGTTTTTCACTTTCCGCCCATGCCTTTTTCTATGGTGTAGGTTGTGCCGAGTTCATGGAGCTTTTCTTTCTCGGCTTCGAGGTATTCGAGGGTAATTCCGCTTAGGGCATTTATGACGGCATCGTGATCGAGGGGCGGAATCTTTAGCATCCCGCGCGCCTCGGCCGCTGTCGCGATCTCATTTCCGTATGCCTTGACGGCATTCACGGCGCGCTCGACCAGCATCATGTTCGTCGCCATTATCTTTGCGCCGTCTTTGCCGGTTCCGTAGACGACATTGTCCTCCATCCCCACTCGGATATGGCCGCCGTTTGCAATCGTGGCGAACATGACCGGCATATGGCCCTTGCCGGTGCCAAATGCGCTCCATGTACAGTTTTTCGGCAGCTTTCCCGCAGCTTGTAGCCCGCGCATTTCGTCTAGCAGGAGCGATATGCATTTGGGCGTTGCGTCCATGCCGCCCATGACGCCGAGGCAGAACTGAAAATGCATCGGCTCGGTAAGAAACCCCTGCTTCAGGTAGGCGCCTGCAGCACGCAGCATACCGAAATCGAATATCTCGATTTCAGGCGTTATGCCCCGCTCCTGATACAGTTTTCCAAGGTCGGTAAGCATTGTGGGGCTGTTGTGGAAAACGCCGCCGGGTACTCCCCAATTGAATGAACCCGCGTCGAAAGTACCCATCTCAATGCCGGGTATAATCCTGTGATGCAGCATACGGCAGGCGTTTCCGTATGGGCTGTCGTCCGAGACGCGGTTATCTCCTGAGGATGTGCAGTTAATGATAATGTCGCAATCCTTGTAGGCCCGGATTGCCTTAATGGTCTCAAAAAACTTGACCACATCCATAGTACCCATGCCTTCGTCGTCGCGCATATGCAGATGGCAAATTGACGCGCCGAGCTTCCAGCACTCGTACACCTGCGCGGCAATGTCAACCGGTTTTTCCGGGATATTGTACCCCGCCGGGGTCACAGCGCCGGTCATCGCGGCGGTAATAATAGTTTTTGGCATAATACCTGTCTCCTACATTTTCTTATGCATCTTTAAAAGTTCAATGATCGTATTGTCCCGGAAATACGCGATATCGGGCTTTGTGTTGCCAATAACGCCGGGCAGGTTTTCAATTAGCGGCCCAATAGCGTCGCCGGAGAGATCAGGCCATTCCGCCGGAACTTCCTTCATATCCGAAATATCTGCAAATACAGAGTTTGTCATGGCTCCGAACTTGACAGCGCAGCCGCGGAGGCCCAGCTCGCCGCCGCCAAGCTCATAGTTCATAGCCGGGCCAAATGCGGCCAGCCGCAGACCGGGGCCGAAAGTCCATGCATCGTCGGCGTCGGACATGGTGCAAACGCCTTCGCATATCAGGGCGATCTCCTCGCGCCACAGCGCATGCATCAGTCGATTTGCAATAAACCCCCTCTTTTCCTTATTCATCACCACAGGTACCTTGTCGTGCATCCTGTAGAATTTACGAGCCTCCTCAATGACCTCAGGGGAGGTTTTTTCGCCTCCGCAGATTTCAATAAGCGGCAGCAGATATGACGGGTTGAAAGGATGCCCAACGATGATGCGCCCGGGGTGTTTTGCATTGGCTGCTATGAGCGTTGCCGGGTGTCCTGAGGAGGATGAGGCGATGATTCCGTCATGCGGCATATATTTTTCCATAACGGCTATCATCTCATGTTTTTTATCGAGATCTTCAACGCCGCATTCCTGAGTGAAGCAGACGCCGGAAAAAGCTTCAGCCGGATCCGTAGTTATATGAATCCTGCTCCAAAGCTCCTCAGCCGAGGATGTAATGCCGTGCTTGATATACGAATCGATCGGCTCGCTGATCTTTGTAATCGCATAAGCCTTAGATTCTTCGTTTTGCTCATAAACGTTGACATTTAGTCTCTTGAGGGAAAAATATGCCGCAAAACCACCGCCAATCGTTCCGGCGCCGTATATAGCAATTTTTTTTATATCTTCCGCCTTCATAATGCCACCTAACCGACAGCGGTAAGCCCGCCGTCCGGGTAGATTGTCTGGCCTGTTACAAAATCTGAGGCGGCAGAAGCCAGAAAAATTGCAGGCCCTTTGCAGTCTTCGGGATAGCCGATGCGCTGCAGCGGCATTGATGCGGCAATGTTGTTCCGTGTTGCCTCATCATCGGGCAGCAGCCCGACCATCATAGGCGTATATGTGATCGTAGGGCCGATAGCGTTGACCTGAATACCCGGGCCAAGATCGGATGCATAGGCTTTTGTCAGCATCTCTACCGCCCCTTTTGTCGCGCAGTAGCCGGCATTTCCCATGCCGCCGTTTCCGATAGCGCGGACCCCGCGTACCGAAGATATGTTGATGATCTTTCCGTGAATATCATTTTCCTTCATATATTTCCCAAAGTGCTTACAGGTGAACATGACGGACTTGACATTAGCGCTGAACATCTCATCCCATTCTTTCTCAGGGAATTCCGTGCCGGGGAATTTTTTGTTAAACCCCTGACAATTGACCAGGATATGGGCTGCGCCCATTTCCTTTATCGCCTTGTCAAGTAATGCGCTTACGTCCGCTTCTTTTGTGGCGTCGCCTACGTAGTAAAGAATATCGAGTCCCGTTCTTGTCTTGATTTCTTCCTGAGCTTTTTGCAGCGAGTCCGTTTTTCTGCTTGAGATCATCACCTGTGCTCCCGCTTCCGCAAGGCCCTCTGCAATAGCCTGGCCTATACCGCCGGCACCGCCGACGACGACCGCTTTTTTGCCGGTGAGATCAAATAGATTCGTCATGATGACCGCGTCCTTCCTTACATTATTTATATTTTCTTTACTTGTCTAATAAAACGTAGTATATTAATAGTATTCTGTTATCAATGAATCGATTTGATAAATGTGCATATACAGAGAGTCTCCTCGAAAACTCTGTTCATCATTGCGGCCTCCGAGCCGCCATCCCCCGAATTCCGCAGGGGATGGCGGGTCAAGCCCGCCATGACGCGGAGGTGAGGGTTTTGGCGCGAAACTTCAATGCCTGTAGTTGCAATGGTTTGGAGTTTTCGAGGATACTCTACAGACAATGCGGGGGTATCTGATATGGAATTGCGTCAGTTACGTTATTTTATTGCTGTGGCGGACGCCCTCAATTTCAGCAGGGCCGCTGAAAGCCTGTATGTTTCGCAGTCCTCGCTCAGTCAGCAGATCGCGGAGCTTGAGCGCGAAATCGGAGTGGAGCTTCTAAAGAGGAGTAAACGATCGGTCGAACTTACCGACGCCGGCAGAACAATGCTGCGGCTTTCGAGGAATCTGCTCCACAGTGCCGAAAAGCTGGTTCCGGAGGTTCGGCACACCGCACAGATAGAAACCTTTGACCAGGATATTTTTCTGGGCCTTGATTATAGCGTCGAGCTTAGTTACCATACCGGATCCCACTTATCTTTCAGGGTGCCGTTTACCGACGCTATCAGCCAAACCGGCAAGAAAGTGCCGGGTTTGAGTCCAACATTTGGAATGTTTGAGCACGAACAGCTTGTTCGCGCGCTTGACATGGGTACCGTCGATCTTGGCTTTTTTCTGCACCACAGCAAAACCATCAGCGGCAACAGGGAGTACCATACTCAAATTCTGCATCAGGATGAGATGGTTTTATTATTCAGGAGCGATGAAGAACTTGAAGATACGCAGGATAATGTCAGGGATATTTTGCGCACACGGGGCCTTATTCTTTTGGAACGTGAAACAAAGGGTATGAGCCAGATAATGCGTATGCTCAATGACGTCGGCGTTGAGCCAAGCATCCGCTTTTGCGAAAACCGCATGAACATGATCCTGACCGCTGAATGCGGGGAATGTGCTGCTGTCCTTCCTATCGCTGTCGTCAACGGTTTGAATAACCCCGCGCTGAAATATCTGCATTTCCGTACGCCGCACGCCATTCGCTATCTTATTGCTGTGTGGAGAAAAGACAACCACAATACCCTTATTCAGTTGGTGCTTCAAGAACTGACCGGGCGGCTATGACTCTTTTGGCCTGTAAGGCTTTACCTCGGCAGAGGTGAAAGGATTAGGCTTCCCGCTGTCTTCAAGGTTTTCAAACCATTTTGCGGCTTTGTTCGGCATTTCTATCCAGCTCTCGGCTGTCTGGGGCTTTTGCATATCTGTAGTGGCATAGCGCCAGTCGTTGACTCTGCTGATGTACTTTTCATCCTGCTGGCCGGAATGCTCGTCCCCTAAAGTGCCGGCGGCGATGCTGAGCAAAGACCCGTACTGTTCGCTGACGGTGTGCAGCTTCAAGTCTTCGACCAATAGCTTCTGCAGCGGACGCTTCGCCAGATCGGCCATTATGGTGCGGTTTTCATATGTCATTTTCTTCCACATTCGGGCAATTTCCCATGCGCGCTCAACGGCTTTGCCCTTCTCTACGACTTCGCTGACCATTCCGAAATCAAGCATGTCCTTCGCGGTAAACTGCCGCGTCGTCATCATGTAATAGTTGCCGCGCTTTGTGCCGAAATAGTGCTGTGCCATCAGGCCCATGCCATCCCCCGGTACAAGCCCGCCTTGCGCGTGAGGGACCTCCATCACGGTATCATCCGTGCAAATTGTTATATCGCACAGCATGGCGGAATCCCAATGGAAACCGGGACCGGGAATAGCGCCGATGGTGGGCACATCCAAATCAAACACCATGTTTTTGATAAGATTTGTATCGTCAAAATACTGGTGTTGAAATCTTTGTGTGGGCAGCTCGGAATAAGTCTCCCAACCGTTTGGATCGGACTCTATCATCCAGTTATCGCCGATGTGTGTGTAGATGATGATTTCATTTTTGTAATCCAGGGACACGACGCGGGTTAGCTGGCTCATGGCGCGGTGCGACATGCCGCTGTGGTGCATTACGCCGTCGTTGGTTTTCCATGTGATCTGGAGAATGCCGTCCTCACGATACAGGTCGGCGAAATTCTCAAACCACTTTTTGTACTCGTCAAGCCCGGGAAGTTTAACATAATCGGCCATTGGGTTTCCCATAATAATTCCTCCTAGTTAAAACTCGTATTATTCTTCGCGTGGTTTTGAGCAGTTACATCAATTCAAAAATACAGGCCGCGCCCATTCCTCCGCCTATGCACATGGAAACAAGGGCGTATCTGCCGCCGGAATCACGCAGATAGTCCAGAGCTTTGCCGGTCAGGAAAGCCCCAGTTGCGCCCATTGGATGGCCAAGCGCCATTGCCCCGCCGTAGGGGTTGACCTTTTCGTATGGAAGCCCAAGCTCATTAATGCAGACGAGGGCCTGGGCCGCGAATGCTTCGTTCAGCTCGATTGTGTCCATGTCCTCAATTGCAAGGCCGGACTTTTCCATTACCTTGGGTATGGCGTATACGGGGCCAACCCCCATGAGCGTGGCGTCACAGCCCGCGACTTCAAACCGTACAAATTTTGCAAGCGGCTTAATGCCAAGCTCTGACGCTTTATCCGAGGACATAACGACAACAAACGCGGCGGCGTCCGTCGTCTGCGACGACGTCGCCGCGGTAACGAGCCCATTTTCTCTGAAGGGGGTTTTAAGAGCGGCGAGGCTTTCCATATTTGTGCCCGGGCGTATGCCGTCGTCTTCCGAAAAGATAAAGCTTTTTCCGTCGGCGTCAATGGCCTCGACCGGGATAATAGACGGCGCCAGTTTTCCGGCTTTCTGCGCGGCGGCCGCTTTCATGTGGGAATCGACTGCCATCCGCTCCATTTGCTCACGGGTTATTCCGTACTTCTCAGCCACGCGCTCTGCCGTTTCCCCCATAGTCATGTATCCGCCTATGTAGTTTTCCAAAATCCATTTATTCATGAATTCTTCAGGAAGCGGCTCAAATGCCCGCGTCATATCTTCGACACCGCCTGCCACGACGACGTCCTGCGCCCCCGCGAGGATAGCATTCGCGGCTGTAGCTATCGCCTGCAGGCTGGATGAGCAAAATCTGTTTATCGTCTGCGCCGTGACGGAATCAGGCAGCCCCGCCCTATTGACAATAAGGCGCGCCATGTTCAAATCCAGCGAGTTTATCGGCCTCGCGCAGCCAACTATTACGTCGTCGATCATGGAGGGCTTGAGCTGAGGCGCTTTTGCGAGCACCCCGTTTAGCGCCTGTGCCGAGTAATCGATGGGGTGGGTGTTTGCAAGGCCGCCCTTTCTGGCCCTGCCGGTCGGCGTGCGTCCGTACGCGACAATGACTGCTTGTCTTGACATGCTAAAATATCTCCTTATTTATTCGTAATCATGCCAGCCACGGCCGCTCTTGCGGCCTAGCCTGCCCTCGGAAACAAGGCGCTTTACGGATTCCGGCACCGACCAGCCCGTTACCGGGAGGGAGTGCAGCGATTCGCAAACATGCGGGAATGTATCCAGGCCGGACAGATCCATCATTTCAAACGGGCCAAGCGGGTGGTTAAGGCCGTATTTGATCGCCGAATCAATATCTTCAGCGGAGGCGACGCCATCCTCATAGCAGCGTACCGCTTCGAGCATAAACGCGAACAGGCACCGGTTGACTATGAACCCGGGAGTGTCCAGACGGCACAGCACCGGAATTTTTCCTATGTCCGCCGCGAAGGCTTTGACATTTTCAACTGTTGAGTCAGACGTCTTATCCCCGCGTATAACCTCAACAAGGCGCATCGCCATAACAGGGAAGAAAAAGTGCATTCCGACGCATCGTTCCTGTTTCGGGCACAGGGACATAATCTCCGTGACGGACATGGACGAGGTGTTGGTGCATAGTATCGCGCCGCCCCCGCATATCTCACCCAACTCTTTAAACGCCGCGCGTTTTAGATCCAAAATCTCCGGTATGGCCTCAATGACCATGCCGCAATCCGCAAGATCGTCAAGGCTGACCGTCGTCTCAATATTGGCAACGATAGCGTCCGCTGCCTCCCGGGATTCCTTTCCCTGGGCAACCCTTTTGTCAAGCCCGGCTTTTATTTTTTTGACCGCGCCTGTGCATAGTTCCTTTTTGACGTCGCGCAGCACAACCTTAAATCCGTTCGCCGCCGCTATTTGCGCTATGCCGGCGCCCATCTGCCCGGCGCCCAGGACCCCTACTTTTTGTATTTTCATAAGCGTTTACCAGCCTCTTTTCTCGAATGCCGCTAATTATTTATATAGCGCGGCGCCCTTTTTTCCGCGAAGGCCGCCATGCCTTCTTTTTGGTCATGTGTGTCAAACAGCAGGCAGCATTCGGCTGTTTCTACCAGCTTCCCTTCGGCTATCGAGCTTAGCGCGCCGGCGCATATTGCCAGCTTTGCGGCGGTCAGCGCGCGCCCGGGTTTGCTTTTCAGTTCCCGGGCAAGATTAAATGCCTCTGCCATTACTTCGGAATCGTCAACAAGGCGCGTCAAAAGGCCAAGCTCATATGCCTTTTCCCCTTTGACCTCATTGCACAGCAAAACGAGCTCTTTGGTTTTTGCCGCCCCGACAAGAGGTAAAAGCCGCTGTGTCCCGCCCGCCCCGGGTATTATGCCGAGCGAGGCTTCCGGGAGCTTGAAACTGGTTTTCGGACCGCCTATGCGGAAATCACATGCCAAAGCCAGTTCGAAGCCGCCCCCCCAAGCCAGGCCGTTGACCGCCGCAATAACCGGTATCGGCAAAGCTTCCAGCCGGTCGTTGATTTTTTTAGCGACTGTCATTATATCCCGGGCCTGATTGGGCCTTGCCTCCGCCATTTCGCCGATATCAGCCCCGGCGGCAAACGCTTTTTCATTGCCGGTAATAATCAGAACTCTGACGCTGACGTCCGCTTCCGTTTCGTCAAGGGCGCTTATAAGCTCCCTGTTGACGTCCCCGTTCAGGGCGTTATAAGCTTTTGGCCTGTTAATCACAATGAGGGCGACGCCGTCTTCTATACTGAAGATAATGTTTTCATACAGCATGTATCTCTATCCTCCTATCGTCTGTCCGCCGTCAAGCAGTACGCAGGCGCCCGTCATATAGCCAAAGCAATCCGAAACTATTGCCAGGGCCGGCCCGGCGACTTCCTCTATCGTGCCGAGCCGCCGCAGCGCCGTCCTGCCCTCCATTTTCTTGCGTACTTCAGCATTTGCAAAGATATCTTCATTGAGCGGCGTCACAACATATCCGGGGCAAATCGCGTTTACGGTGATATTATAGCGTGCGAACTCGTTTGCCATAGTTTTCGTAAGGCTTATAACGGCGGCTTTTGAAGCGCCGTAGGCGGCAAGCCCCTTGCCTCCGACAAGCCCGCCGACAGAGGAGATATTGACAATTTTGCCTCCGCCGCCCTGGGCAGCCATTTGTTTGGCCGCCGCCTTTGCAAAAAGGAATACCCCTTTGAGGTTTGTGGAGACAACGAGGTCAAAGTTTTCTTCATCACATTCGTCGGAAAGAATCATTGCGGTTTTGCCGGATACCCCGGCATTGTTTACCAAAATGTCGATTTTGCCAAACGTATCGACAGCCTTTGAGATTACCCGGTCAATATCGCCCTGCTTTCCCGAATCGGACGCAAGGCCGACACACCTGTTGCCCCCCTTAATGTATTGCTCGCCTATCTCTTTTGTAACAGATTCAACATCCGCGGCGGTTCTTGCCGTGATTAACACATCCGCCCCATAGTGCGCGTACGTTGCCGCGACGCCCAGCCCTAATCCCTTTGTGCCGCCGGTCACGATTGCGGTCTTGCCCGTCAGATCGAAAAACGGCATCGAAATCGTCCTTGACATGTCTATTTATCTTTCTTTTCCGCGTCTTTAGAATTGATTTGCGTCTTTTTAAATTTATCGAGCATGGCCCTCGGCGTCGCAGTCGGGCGCACGTACTTCGGCATCTTCGCGCCTTCAAACCCGGCTAAATACTTTGCCATTTCCATAAGCGGCGTCAAATCGTATCTCCCCATGAGCGTAATGGTCTCCATCAGCGGGCTGCCGCCGCCGTGCACCCCGGCAAGCATTTGGGAGCCTTCAAAAGAGTCGCATAGCTTATTTTCCATCATGCGCAGGACGCGGTGGGTTTCCTCCTCCGAGTATTTGGGATTGCGCATAATGTATTTGTTGCAAAGCTCCGCAGTTTCGGGGTCGTAGAAGTTTCCTTCCGGGGGGAGCGAAGCGGGGATTCCGCCTGCGAGGTCCCCAAGTATCTCATATTCATGATAAATATTCTGTCCTGCGAGGCGCCTGCCGCAGTTTGTCAAAATCTCGTCCGGCACCCATGAGCCGTTGGGAAACTCGACGGCATGAAGGGCCGACGACTCGCCGGCCGCAAATACCAATTCCGCTATGCCAATGATATTTGAAATCTTTTCACGTACATGGTCAAATTTCGATATTCCGTTGACGTCCGCCACGAGCGCGGCCTGCGCCGCTATACACTCAGAAACGGCGGCCTTGCAGCCTGTGTAGGAGTGCCTGTGGTAATGCGCGAACATCAGTGCGACATATCCCGCGTATTGAACGACGTCAGGATTCTCCAGCCCGTTGAGAAAAACGCGCTCATTGGGGACGAAAACATCGTCAAAGACGGTCATGGATTCGACGTCGCCGACGAACGCCACCGGGCATTCGAGCTTTTGCCTCCTGTGGCGCTTTCCGGGCAGGGCCATCAGCTTTATCCCGTCCCAGTCCGCCGGAAGCGCGAAGGCGACTGCGTAAGCGGCGTCTTTAGAAGACATGAAGCGAGACGGCAAAGCTATTATCTCGTCCGTGTACGGCGCAATCGAGTTGCAAACTTTAGCGCCCCGGACAATGATCCCCTTGCACGGTTTTCCGTCCGGCCCTACGCCGTCGGCGTCCGTTTCTATGATGCGTACGTATTGATCCGGATCCGGCTGCTCATGAGGGCGGAGGCCGCGCACGCCTTTCACGTCCGTCTGAGCGCAGTTGCCCACAAGATCCCCTTGCTGCATCATCAGTATGAACTTCTGCAGACGCTCATGGTATTTTGTCCCGTTGGCCTTGTCGCAGTCATACGTAACGACTTCCAGCGCGTTCATGGCGTCTACGCCCATGCATCGCTGTATGCAGCCGCCGACCCTGTGGCAAAGCAGCCGGGTCATTTGCTGCTTTTTGTATAGATCGTCGCGGCTTCGGTGAATATGGGTAAAACGATTTATTTTCTCACCGGTAAGATGCGAGGTCGCGGTTCAGACGTCATCATATTCGGGCTCATTGGCGCAGTCATATGTTTGCTTTATCACATAAACCCCGCCTGAATTGAAATCCTCTCCGCGATTGGGCCTCTTTCCGTCAATATAGACGTTGTTTTTCATTTTTTTGAGTCTTTCGATGTACTCATCATATGTTCCGATCCCCATTGTTTTTCCTCCTAATAATGATATTTTTCCGCGCTTTATCCAATCGTCATCCCGCCGTCAACCGGGATCACGGCCCCGGTTATGTATTTTGACGCTTCCGTAGCAAGAAACAGCGCGACGCCGGTCACATCCTCCACTTCGCCAAAGCGCCTGAGTCCGATTTTCCTGAGTACCGCCGCCGCGTTTTTCTCATCGTCCATAACATTTTTAGTCATATCCGTGACTATAAAACCCGGCGCCATCGCGTTGACATTTATGCCGTATCTCGCCCATTCGTTTGCCATTATTTTCGTCAGGTGTATTACGGCGGCCTTTGCGGCGCCGTACACAGAGACATATTTTGGCGCGAGTATCCCTGCCGCGGACGCCATATTTATGATTCTGCCGCCGGCGCCCAGGGCTTTCATTTGCATCGCAGCCGCCCTGGAGCAGAAATACAGGCCTTTGAGGTTGACGTTATGCGTGTGGTCCCACTCCCCGGGCGTAATATCAAAAATCGGGGCTTCCTTGCCGCCGGCGCCGGCGTTGTTGATCAAAACATCTATCCGCCCCAGCTTTGCGGCGATATCGGCGATAACCCCTTCAATCATATTAACATCGGAAATGTCGGCCGCTGCCCCTAAGCACTTATAGCCCCCGGCTTCAAATTCCTTCTGCACGCGCGAGCATTCTGAAGGCTCTTTGTCGATTATGGCAACAGCAGCGCCGGCAGCCGCGCACCCTGCGGCAACAGCGTACCCGATGCCCCTGGCGCCGCCTGTCACGACCGCTGTTTTTCCGGCCAAATCGTATGCCGGCGTTTTGAACAACTCTTTCAGGGCAACTCAGCCTCCAATCGCTCTTTTTGCGTGATTATAATGCTATAAAAACACAGCTTTTTATAACAAGAGTATAAATCCATTTGCCGGCATTTGTAAAATATTCATAAATGATTAATTGCAGACGGAATTATCACAAAAAAGTATTTAACATTACGCCATTTTTTGGTTAATCTTATGGATAGAAATGAATGTTGGGAAGGGAGCGTATTTTATGAAAAACAGCGTCGCCGATATGGCTGTGGATTTGTTTGAGAAGGAGTTTGCGGAGGAGGCGATGTTTCCGCTCGATAAACTGCTAAATACGCTGGCAGCCGCTTCGCCCGGGTTTAAAAAGGAGCTGGCAGTGCATGACGTCACGGTTTTGTTGGGGCTTCGGGATAATAGCCGCGGCAAGCTTCTTGTTTTTAAAGACGGCGTGGTCAGCGGCTTTGACGGACAGGGTGACAACGCGGAAGTCGGGATGGTATTTGAAGATTTGACCACGGCGCGGAAAGTTTTACTGGGGCAAATGCGCGGGAAAGCCGGGGAGTTTGTCACAGCCGCCAGAAACAGGCGCGTGGCATTTACCGGGCCGGACGAAAAAGCACTCTGGTTTTCATTGCTGCTGCAGAAGGTATCCATGTTTGACGTGCTGTACCTGGGGAACTACGGAACCATGATGCCAAACGGAGAGATGCGCTATGTGACCGGCACTAACGGCGGGCCGCTTTTTGTCTATGTCAAGGACGGGAAGATAATACGCGTCACGCCGATAGACTTCGACGACGACGACGCCGAGGCATGGACGATTACGGCGCGCGGCAAAAAGTACACGCCACCCAGGCGCGCGACCGCCGCGCCGTACGCCGTTGGCTGGAAGTCCCTCGTGTATTCGCCCGACCGCGTACTATACCCTATGAAGCGTGTGGATTTTGACCCCAACGGTGAGCGCAATCCGGAAAACCGGGGAAGCTCCGGCTATGAGCGGATATCGTGGGATGAAGCACTGGACATAGTTTCCGGAGAAATAATGCGCGTCAGGCAAACATATGGGCCGGGGGCGTTATTCGGAGTGACCAGTTCACACCACACATGGGGGAATATCGGGTATTATCAGAGCGCGTGCAGACGGTTTTTCAACTGCATGGGCGCAACCGTAATGCTGCCCAATCCGGATAGCTGGGAAGGCTTTGCGTGGGGTGCGGTACATCACTATGGCTACACCGGCAAGCTTGGCGCGATGGAGGCGCATTCGACTGTTGAGGATTGTATGCAAAACGCCGAAATGATCGTATTCTGGTCATCCGACCCCGAATCCACCGCGGGCAACTATGCCGGTCAGGAAGGCACGATTCGGCGGGAGTGGGTAAAGGAGCTGGGCATCCCGGTAGTGCATATTGACCCATACCTGAACAGCACAGCCTCGTTCATGGGGGGGCGCTGGATTGCCCCGCGTCCCGGTACAGATACGGCTATGGCGCTGGCAATAGCTTATATATGGCTCGAAAATGGAAGCTATGACAAGGATTTTGTAGAAAATCGTACTCAGGGCCTTGAAATATGGCAGGAGTATATTTTCGGCCGGACTGACGGCGAACCAAAGACCCCCGAGTGGCAGGAGGCGATAACCGGGGTCGAGGCAAGGGTCGTCCGCGCCTTGGCGGAGGAATGGGGGAAAAGAAAAACATATCTCGCTTGCGGCGGGATACACTCATTCGGCGGCGCATGCCGCGGCGCCTACGGTACCGAGTGGGCGCGGGCCATGTCTTGCCTCATGGCTATGCAGGGGTTTGGCAAGGAAGGCGTTAATTTCGGGGGGCTTCAAATGGGGACGCCCCTTGATACGCGTTTCTGGTTCCCCGGTTATGCCGACGGCGGTATGTCCGGGGACTGCATAACAACCGGCGCGGCCTCTCAGCTTTTTAACCGCATGCCGCATCTAAACTCGCAAAACTCGGAGTTTCAGATGATCCCAAGGCTCAGGATCCCGGAGGCAATACTGGAAGGCAAGGCGGAGGCAGCAAACTATGGCGGCGAATCCCCGTACAGGCAGTTTACAAAGACATTCTATCCGGCTCCCGCTCATAGTGTCGTCAAGATGCTCTACAAGTACGGCGGATCATATCTCGGAACACAGCCCCAGTCCAACAGGTATGCAAAAATGTACCGCAGCGGCAAGCTGGAGACTGTCGTCAGCCAATCAATCTGGATGGAAGGCGAGGCAAGGTTTGCGGATATCATTTTGCCGGTCTGCACAAACTTTGAGCGATGGGATATCGGGGAGTTTGCCAGTTGCTCGAAGTATATCGACAAATCATATCTCCAGAATAATCACAGGGTCATACATATTGAGCATAAATGCATCGAGCCACTCGGGGAGTCGAGGTCAGACTTCGATATTTTTCAAGCGATCACCGCCCGCCTCGGAATGTGGCAGATGTTTTCCGAGGGCAGCAGCGACCTCGACTGGGTCAAGCGGTATTTTGACGCTACCGATCTCAAGGACGCCGTCTCGTGGACACGGTTTATGAAAAAAGGCTACTACGTCGTCCCGCCGCTGCCGGAGGACCGGCGGGATCCGCTTGGTATGAACTGGTTTGCACGCGGGGCAAAAAGGGACACACCTGAAACGGCGGTCATGCCGTCCGAGCATTACGGGCGGTTTGGAGAAGGCCTTCAGACTGCCTCGGGGAGATTTGAATTTGAGTCGCAGTCGCTTAAACGCTTTGATCCTGACGATAAGGAGCGGCTGCCAATCTGCACATACATCCCGTCATGGGAGGGCGTTGGTACACAGCTATATGAGAAGTACAAGCTGCAAATGATATCGCCGCACCCTAAATTCAGCTTCCATACAATGGGCGACGGCAAAGGCTCGACTCTAAACGAAGTATCTGAGCACCGCATGCTCATAGACGGCCATTTGTTTTGGATTTTCAGGATGAACCCGAAAGACGCCGCAGAGCGCGGACTCAAACAAGGGGATATCGTGGAAGTCTACAACGACCGCGGCAGCGTACTTTGCGGGCTTGAAACGACCAACAGGCTGCGGAGCGGGACCGTGCATTCATACGAGTCCTGCGCCGACTATAAAACCCTCGGCACACCGGGCGAATCGCCGGAAATAAGCGGCTGTATCAATATTTTGACCCCCAGCCGCGATATTACAAAAAACGCGCATGGCCTGGCGGTCAACTCATGCCTGGTTGAGGTTAGAAAATGGGAAGGGGATTTGGGCAAATGGGCATGTTATTTGCGGTCAGATCCTTATTGATCCGGAAAAATGCGTAGGCTTTTATAGCTGAATGATTGCCTGAAAGAAAGCAGTTTTCAGGCGTGAGAGCAAAATCCCCGCATGCTGTACGCTGCGGGGATTTTGTTTACATTGTTTTTATTCTTTGTTTCTTAATTGGTGGCTGCTCAGTACCCCGCTGCTGAAACCTTCCAAGCCTCGTCATTGCGGCCTCCGAGCCGCAATCCCCTTAAAATCCGCAGGGGATTGCGGGTCAAGCCCGCAATGACGGGAGG
>Ga0099364_10008050_pt1 | contig 14914 bp, 12 predicted proteins | sample TergutTh196P3_FD_73070 | JGI IMG/M metagenome (GOLD analysis project Ga0099364, IMG submission 73070) | Microcerotermes parvus P3 segment gut microbial communities from Pointe-Noire, Republic of the Congo - Th196 P3 | ecosystem: Host-associated > Arthropoda: Insects > Digestive system > Gut ... | reverse complement strand
TCTTCGTATGTATCTTTCGGGACACTTTTCCCTCCTGCCAGATAACGCTCCAACAAACGATGTACCATCATGTCGGGATAACGGCGAATAGGCGAAGTGAAATGGGTATAATGGTTGAATGCAAGCCCATAGTGGCCGATATTGTCGGTCGAATAGCGGGCTTTTTGCATCGAACGAACGGCTATGGTCTCAATCAGGTTCGCCTCAGGTTTTCCCTTCGCTTTCTCTAACAGGCTGTTAATGCTTTTGGTGATTTCCGATTTGCTGCCTTCGGCTTTTAACTTATATCCGAAACGGCGAACAAATGTGGCAAAGTTTTTCATTTTTTCAGGATTCGGCGTTTCGTGGATGCGATAGACAAATGTCTTTTTATTTTTGCCTTTCGAAAGATTCCCGATGGATTCGGCTACTGTCAGGTTGGCAAGCAACATAAACTCCTCAATAAGTTTGTTTGCTTCCTTCGATTCTTTGTAATAAACGCCCAATGGTTTGCCTTTTTCGTCGATTTCAAACTTGACTTCGTAACGGTCGAAGTCGATCGCTCCCTTTTCAAACCGTTTTTGACGGAGTTGCCGGGCTAATTCGTTCAACAGCAACATTTCGTCCTTGAAGTCGCCTTCTTCGCCTTCAATGATGGCTTGTGCTTCTTCGTAGGCAAATCGGCGGTCGCTTCGGATCATTGTCTTGCAAATACGGGAAGATAACACCTCTGCTTTATCATTCATTTCAAAAACAACGGAGAAACACAGTTTTTCTTCGTGCGGACGCAATGAGCACAATACATTACACAACCGTTCGGGCAGCATCGGAATCGTCCGATCGACTAAATAAACGGACGTTGCACGTTTGTAAGCCTCTTTATCAATTATGCTGTTGGGTTTCACATAGTGGGTTACATCGGCAATATGAACTCCGACCTCCCAATTTCCGGCGTTTGTTCGGCGTAGAGACAGGGCGTCGTCAAAATCTTTGGCGTCGTGCGGATCGATGGTGAATGTAGTGACCGTCCGAAAATCCTCCCGCACGGTCAATTCGTTTTCCGAAATCATATCAGAGATGCGTTCGGCTGCCTCTTCTACGCTGTGAGGGTATCTGTATGGAAGGCCAAATTCCGCTAAGATGGCGTGCATTTCCGTATCGTTCCGACCTGCTTTGCCAAGTACGTCCACGACTTCTCCAATCGGATTTTTGGCGCTTTCAGGCCATTCGACAATACGAACGATGGCTTTATCATGGTTCTTAGCGCCTTTAAGCATATCATTGGGAATGAAAATGTCATGGGCTAATGTTTTGTCTTCGGTGACTAAGAATGCAATATTTCTGGCTATTTGCACTCTCCCTACAAATGTATTTTTTTTGCTTTCAACGATTTCGATTACTTCGGCTTCAGGGTCGGCTTTCTTGCGTCGGGCGAAAAGTTGTACGCGCACTTTATCGCCATCCATCGCATGTTTTGAATTGCGTTCGACCACAAAGATGGGGGCGCCTCCATCTTCGGGGATAAAGGCGTTTTTTCCATTGTTTCGCCGTTGAAAAGTGCCGACAGCGATGGTCCCGACACAGTTCGTACGAAAACGTCCCGGCTCCTGTTCCACGACGAATCCATCGTCGACCAAGTCATAAAGGATGTCCAAGACCATGTGTTTTTGTACCTGCCCCTCAATCCCAATCAGTTTGCTGATTTGTTTATAGTTAAAAACGGCTTTGGGCGTAGCCTGAAATACAGTTAAGATCGCTTGAATGATTTCTTTTTTTCTCATTCGTTTCTTTTTCACTTCTTTTGATTTTTTAAATAATTAAGACGAGGCGAATGTACGGATTTTTTGTTATGTATACAATATATTTGAGACAAAGTTTTCCGGAATCCTATTTCGGATGATTGTCTTAATTCATAATTTTACTATTTTCCCAGAATCATGCACTCGTTAAACACGAAAATGCTAAGCCAATTTTAAAACAGAATAATTAGGAATTAGAAATTGGGTATATTCCAAATTCATTTCAACTCTTCCAACAACCCTTCACAGGCGTCTTCGAGCAGGTCGAGCACATGTTCGAAACCGGATGCGCCGCCATAATATGGGTCAGGAACATGGTTGTCCGGATGATGTCGGCAGAAATCCGTCATCCGATGGATTTTCTGTTGTGATTCAAGGTTGGGCGCCATCCGTTTCAGGTTATTGATATTGCTTTCGTCCATGCCAATGATAAGGTCAAATTTTCTGAAATCACCGTATTCGACAGGTCTTGAGCGTGAAGTCAGTTTATATCCCCTCCGCAATGTGTGGGAACGCATCCGGTGATCCGGCAATTCGCCTTCATGGAAACCATGTAAACCTGCAGAGTCAATGTAAAAGGAATCAGCCAAACCCTGTTCCTGTACTTTGTGTTTCATAATCCCTTCGGCAGCCGGTGAGCGGCAGATATTGCCCAAACAAACAAAAAGTATCTTTTTCATGGTCGTTTATTTTTTACCATTTCCAACGCATGGGTTGTAATGTGATATTTTGTAATCATATTGGGAACTTCCCAATCAGGCAATGCTCCTTCCGACAGGTATTGCAGGAAATTCTCGGTCACCTGTCCAAAATGAGTTTCATGGCCGTTATGGTATACTTCCGGTATTTCAACTGTCCATCTACCCTCTTCCTGTTTGGTTATTGAAATGCCGGGATATTTCGATAAAATCGCCTTAATTGCGTCGATCAATTCGTTTTCAAATGTTGTCAAGTCTGTTCCATGTACGACCTTAATTGTTAATTGCGGCTTGAATCCCTGTTCCTTGCCTTGTTCGATAATCAAGTGCGATTTGCTCCCTTTCATAATCGAATAATGGGTGTCGCCTTCGGGAAAGGTGTAGTTCCAAATCACGGACACTTTGGCGTATATGTTTTTTATCTTGTAGGTAATGTCGCCATTGGAATATACATAAAGGATGTCGTTACGAACGTCCTTTTGCAGAAAATCCGACCCTGTATAGACAATTTCATTCCATTGGGCAGGTGATTCGGCACGTGTATTATAGTCTTCAATGCGTTTCATATGCTCCTGAAAATCATCGCCTTCGGGGGCATACACATATACATCCTTACAGACCAGAGGATAGGACGTTTTTTGAACCAATGCCGCATGGAAATGTCCCGGGTCGAGCGTAACCAGCCTGACTTCACAAGATGGGTCGGCGTTATCTGTTTTGCCCGTTTGTGTGACACACGACATGTTCGTAAGTATAATAGTCATTACAATATAAACAATTTGTTTCATCGGTAAATCATTGTTTTTTTGCATTGGATGGTGCAAAAATACAAATTCTATCGGTTTGATCAAAAAAAATGGTAACTTTGCGGAAACAAAACGAACAATATGAGCACGGAACTGTTTGATTTTCTGAAAGAATTAAAAGCCAATAATGATCGGGAGTGGTTTAAGAAACATAAAAAACGATACGATAAACTACATGCCTGGCATATCAAAGAGGTACAGGAGTTGATTGAGCGGATTGCAGCGTTCGACCCCGAAATCGCCGGATTGGATGCGAAACAATGCATCTACCGGATTTACCGCGATATTCGTTTTTCGCACGATAAAACACCCTACAAAACGCATTTTGGCGCCTATATGACCGGGCATGGAGGGCGTACCGGTTTTTATGCAGGGTATTACCTCCATCTGGAACCGGATAATTCGTTTCTTTCGGGAGGATGCTGGCAGCCTTTGCCACCGCTGCTGAAAAAACTGCGGCTGGATATTTACAATAATATGGATGAATTTCTGGAAATCATCGAAAACAAAGACTTTAAACATACCTATTCCGAACTCGAAGGCGAACAGTTGAAACGTATACCTGAAGGATTCCCTGCCGATTCTCCGTATGCAAATATTTTGAAACACAAAGATTTTGTGGTGAGCGCTGCAAAACCGGATACGTTTTTTCATACGGACAACTGGAAAGACTTGGTAATCGAAGATTTCAAAAAGTTACATCCTTTTAACCGTTTTCTGAATTATACAATCAGAGAGTTTTTGGGAAAAGTATAAATTATTCCTCCAATGCTGGTTTTTACAAAGATTTATAGAAGATTGTTTTGCAGGAAAGGGTATGGCGTACATTCGCCTTTTGTATTTGATTTGATTACGAACGTTATCGAAGATACATGTGCTTACTATTCGTACCATGATATCGCATTGATTCGGAAACAATTGATGCAAAACAACAAATTCATCCATTACTGCGGAAAGCGACTGACAGTAAAAAAAGCAGTTCAACGGTATGGTATTTCAAAAAAAGAAGGCGAATTATTGTTCCGCTTAACAAACCGTTATAAGCCGCATTCGATTTTAGCAATTGGCTCTTCTTTGGGTTTAACTCCTTTGTATTTAGCCAGGTATGATTCAACTGTACAATGTATTACGCTGGAATCTGAGCCGGATTTTGCCGGAATAGCAACGTATTTGTTGAGTAAGGAAACGAATCCATCGTTTCAAATCCGTACAGGCGCGTATCACGATCTAATATCCGAATCATTATTGCAGTTTACCCGAATTGATTGTATATTCATAGATAAAAATGTTAATATAAGTACTTTAGATACTTTTTTTAATCAATGTTTGCCCTTCATCCACGACCATACTTTTTGTGTGTTGGCGGGAATCCGTTCATCTTCCGAAAAATATCATTTTTGGAAACAAATCTGCCAACATCCCGCAGTCACCGTTGCAGTCGACCTGCTGCAAATGGGGTTTCTATTTTTTCAACCTAAACTTCATAAGCGGGTTTATCGAACGATTCTTTCGTGATATTTTTTAATTTCTATTATCTTTGCACCTTCTAACATCCAAAAGAACTCGCATGCATATCAGCGAAGAGGAAATAGTCGGACATTTAGGTACACCTGTCTTTCATGCCATTGCGGATGTGGCTGATGAGTTGGGCCTGGAGACTTATTTGATAGGAGGCTATGTACGTGATTTGTTCCTGCGCCGCCCGTCGAAAGATATGGATATTGTAACGGCAGGCAGTGGGATTAAGTTGGCAAAGGCCGTCGCCCGGAAACTCGGGAAAAATACGTATCTGACCGTATTCAGGAATTTTGGAACTGCCCAAGTGAGGTTTCAGGATATGGAGATAGAATTTGTGGGCGCACGCAAGGAATCGTATAACCCCGACAGTCGCAAGCCGCTTGTCGAAGACGGTACGATTGAGGACGACCAAAACCGGCGTGATTTCACCATCAATGCACTTGCCTTGTGCCTGAATAAAGAGCGTTTTGGCGAATTGATCGACCCATTCGACGGACTCAACGACCTCGCAAATCTGCGGATTATCACTCCCCTCAATCCGGATATCACATTCAGCGACGACCCGCTACGGATGATGCGGGCTGTCAGGTTTGCATCGCAGTTGGGTTTCTTTATCGACCCGGATACATTCGACGCCATCGTCCGAAACAAACGACGCATTGAGATTATTTCCAAAGAACGGATTATCGACGAACTCAACAAGATTATCCTCTCGCCCAAGCCCTCTATCGGCTTTGAATTATTGGAGTTATGCGGCCTGTTAGAGCTTATTTTTCCTGAATTGTGTGCATTGAAAGGCGTTGAAACAAAAGAGGGAATCGGACATAAGGAAAATTTTACCCATACGCTGATGGTACTCGACAGGTTGAGCAAGACAACCGATAATTTATGGCTTCGTTGGAGCGCTCTTTTTCACGATATTGCCAAACCTCTTACCAAACGTTTTGACAATCGCCTGGGATGGACGTTTCATAATCATAATTTCATCGGCGAGAAGATGATTCCCGGGATCTTCCGGAAGATGAAGTTGCCGATGAATGAAAAGATGCGGTATGTACAAAAGATGGTCTCGTTGCACATGCGTCCGATTGCTTTAGTAGATGAAGAAGTAACCGATTCTGCTGTACGCAGGTTTCTCTTTGACGCCGGCGATGATATTGACGATTTGATGAAACTATGTGAAGCCGATATCACAAGCAAGAATCCGGATAAGGTGCGCTTATTCCTCAATAATTTCCGGCTAGTTCGCGAAAAATTAGTGTTGATTGAACAAAAAGACAGGATACGTAATTTCCAACCGCCTGTTTCGGGCGAGGAAATTATGGCTACCTTCGGGTTACCCCCTTCCCGACAGGTAGGTACATTGAAAGAAACCATTAAAAATGCCATCTTAGACGGAGTGATACCCAACGAAAACGAAGCCGCCCGTGATTTTATGTTCAAGAAAGCAGCACAAATGGGACTGAGGCCAATTATGAATAACTGAATAAATCAGATCTTATGTCAATGCCTCCGTCTCCATGACATTAAATTTGATTTACAATATGTGCCGTTATGAGCAAATTGTGAGATTCAATCTTTTGTCGATAAAAATGTTGACATAAACAAAAATCGCATAACAAATTGATTTATAGGTTATTAGAAGGATAGATAGATAGATAGATAGATAGATAGATGATTTTTTTTTAAAAAAACAGTTGGTTTATAATAAAATAATGATTATGTTTACAGCGGTTTTTCGGAGAGTTTTAACCGCGTTTCGGCTCTTTGGGAAAATCAAAACATAAAAAAGTGTTATTATATATTTGTGTCGAAATAAATCAGGAGGGACTGTTTCATGAAACAAACAAAAATTTTCAGTACGATGGCGATTGTATACACCATGTTTATATACATGCTGTCAAGTTGTATTACTGTATTTGACCCTCCTGCAAACATGAAAGATACGGCGGGTATTCTCGTTGTAGAAGGAGTGATTTTGGAGGAAGGCACAAAAATAACGTTGAGCAGAACAGTTAAATTGAATGAAGAAAGTCTCTCTGAATTTTACTTGTTTGCTGATTTAAATAGGGCTACTATCCAAATAATTGACGAAAACTTACATGTAATTGCTGTTGCCACACAAGAATCTAATTATACCCCATACATCGTAAAGGAAAGGATTTCTTTTATTCCGGGTATGAAATATGCTTTAGATATACATACAATAGACAATAAGCATTATCGATCTGCCTTTGTTGAACCTGTTCATACCCCTGAAATTGACGAAGTAACCTATCAGATAAAAGAGGATAACAGCATTGATATCATGGTTTCGACACACAATCCCACAAACGAAACGCTTTACTGTCTTTGGTCGTTTGAAGAAAATTGGGAAATCGCGTCCCGTTATTTGCCAATACTCTTATATGACCCAATCAATCGACAAATTATCACACCGAGTTTATACGGCTATAACAAATACTATTGCTGGGCTTCGCTTTCTTCCCAATCATTGATGTTAGCTTCGTCCGAAAAATTCGGGGAGGCAGTGATAAGAAATCACAAGATTCACACACTGCAACCCGGGACCTCCCGATATTCCTATTTGTACAGTATCAATGTCAGTCAATACCAACTGAACCAGGAAACGTATATGTATTTTTATAATCTACAAAAAAACATGGATGAAAGCGGCAGTCTCTTTGCGCCGCAACCATCGGAAATAACCGGAAATATTCAATGCCTGTCTGATCCGGATGAACCCGTAATCGGGTATATTTTCGCGTCAAAGGCAACAACATCCCGTATATTTATACCTATGACCGAACTACGTTTAAATTTATTTTATGATGATCTTAGCAATTATGGATGCAGTCCGGTAGAGTTTGCCGCAAGCAGTTATTCTATAAATGATTTACTTTTGATGGGTTGGGGGTACTATGGTGCAGCTGACAATGGAAATCATCTCGCTGTGTCCGGGCCATGTGCTGATTGCACGGAACGCGGATTAGGATCCCCCCAAAAAACAAAACCCGATTTTTGGCCAAATAACCACCAATAGAAGAATTATGAAAGTCAGCGTTATTATTTTTATCCTTTGTTGGAGTAGCGGAATGGTATGGGCGCAGGAAAAAATGTTTGCCGGCATACCATCCGACAATGTCATTCACACCTATGTAACCAAAGCCAACATGTATTCCGCTCTGTTTTCCGGAAAAACAGTAACGCCTTATGACAGGCAATTTATAAATCATCCTTATTTTGAATCAAACACCTATATTTCCGGCACATTAGATTATAACGGCGTGATGTATAAGGATGTTTTGATGCGTTTTGATTTATTCAGGAATGAATTAACGGTTATTTCACCTGAACGACCTTATGATATTGTCCTGGATCAGGCAAAGTTTAACTATGCCATTGTGAATGGCACAACTATTGTGCTGTCTGTTAGTGGAAAAGAATCAAAACAACAATTCCTTGTATTACTGCACAACGGTATGTATCCAGTTGTGAGAAAGTACGCGGTAGGAACGGAACAAAATCGGGAAGGGCGTACAGCCGTTTACTCATTCCGTATGCAAAGACAGTATGCAATCTACATCAATGGCGTGCCTCGTGCAGTAAAAAATAAAAATTCCGTTCTGAAACTCTTCCCCGACAAACGAAAAGAATTGAATGAGTTTGCCAAACAACACAAACTGAATTTCAAAAATCAAATCGAACAATCCATTGTTGACTTAGTTACTCACTATGAAAATCTGAAAGAACGCGAATAACGCAGATGACACAAATATTTACAAATGATAAATGTATGAAATTCAAAATAAAAAACAGTTATGAAACAAACAAAAATTTGCAGTATGATGGCGGCTCTGTTGATAGCAGCCATGAGTGTCGGGTTTACGTCTTGCAATAAAGACAATAAAGAACCGGCACCGGATATTCCAGGTCCGGATGCGATTATGGGAAAGTGGTGGAGGAATACTCCTTTGCAAGAGAGATATGACTTTGAACTTCAAACAGATGGAACATTTTCCTGTGTAACAGTCAATGTAAATCTCAATGGAATTTACAGGATTACAGAAATCGAAGAAACAACGTTGTATATAGATGATTTAGATAAAGTATATGATGCCACCCTGTTTAAAATGCTGGCATCAGGGAGTAATGATTTTGATCAATTGTGGGTGTATTATTATTTTTCTGAAACTGTGGTTTCATTTGGGACAACATATTATATACGGCGGAACCCATCTATATGCGTCCACTTATATTCCAATAATGAACTTGCGCAAAACTTAGGGGGGTTTGGAAGGGATACTTATTCAATGTGAATCTACTGATATGAAAATAACAAAATTTTTTAGTACGATTGTGGCTCTGCTGATAGCAGCCATGAGTGTTGGGTTTACGTCTTGCAATAAGGACAATAAAGAACCTGAAATGCTCTCTCTTCCAGGGTCGGTAATGGGAGACTGGTATGAAAATTATTTGACACTTGAAGAGTCAGGAGGGTATAGATATGTATATGAATATCGCTTTGGCTTTAAAACAGATGGAACATATTCTTATGTGACTCCAAATGAAAGCATCAATGGATTGTACAGGCTTATAGAAATTATAAATGAAACAACGGTTGATTTTACATTCATCAATGGAGAAGGTGTTGAGGTAATAGCTACCTATGATGCCAGTCTGTATAAAATGCTGGTATCAGAAAGTAGTGATTTTGATCAAGTGTGGGTGTATCACCATAGTGAACAAAATTACAGTAGGCTAATCGTCGATTTATATTCCAATAATGAACTTGTGCAAAAATGTGGGCCTTATCGTAGATATAATAGTCCGTAAACGTTCGGCGTTTTGCTTAATAAAAAATTTGGTAGATTGAAAAAAAACATTAACTTTGTAGAAAATGAAATGAGGAGGGATTACTTATGAAAGAAATAATTAAGATGAAGAAAGCAAAAATTTGCAGTATGATGGCGGCTCTGCTGATAGCAGCCATAAGTGTTGGGTTTACGTCTTGCAGTAAGGACAATAAAGAGCCTCAGCCGGATCCAGGTATAATAATGGGAAAGTGGCACTTAAATTTTACTTCTGAGGGTGACTTAGTAGACACAAGCTATTACTTGGAATTCAAAAGAGATAATACATATTCTTATATGACAGAAAATGAAACTTTCAATGGGATGTATAAGATTATAGAAACAGAGAAAATAACGCAGACTATTGTAGAGAAGTATATTGAATTGGGTGGTACAGAGATTCTTGAAAGAACATATGACCGGGATACCACCGTATTTAAAATGCTGGTATCAGGAAGTAGTGATTTTGATCAATTGTGGGTGTATGCTTTTATTTCATCGGGACTTAATGTGCAAATTAGTATTTCTATATATTCCAATAATAATCTTGTGCAAGATTTAGGGAGTTTTAGTTATTCTGGTTACTAAACGTTCGTTACATCGTTTTTTATTATAATAATGAAACAGCATTTATTCAGTCATATCATTGTATTTTTCGCGGCAGCGACTTCCGTTTGTTTGGCGCAAGAGAAAGTAACGCTGGATTTTGTGCAACAACCCGCCCATGAAATATTCCACAGCATTGCCCTGCAAAGCGGATACGCCGTTTATTACAATCCTTCGGAAACCGACTCGCTGCTGCTCACTATCCAATGTGTCGGCTATACGCCCGAAACAGCCCTCAAACAAGCCTTGGAGGGAACACCCTTTCAGGTTGCCATTTTTGAAGACAAATATCTGTTCATACTCAAAGACAAACCGTTAAACACCCAGCTGCCCGAAGATTATTTTACGGTCCGCTCCAGACCGGCGGAAATCACCGCCGGACTACCGGTAAGCCCTTTGGAGCAGAAAGCCATCTCCGAAAACAAAGTATATACCGTAGGCGACGAGAAAACGCAAAATCTGTCTGAAAGAGTAAGGCTGACCGGTGTTATGACCGATTTCAGAACCGGCGAGCCGGTAATCGGCGCTACAATTAACTTAGAGAATACAACGATTGGAACAACAACCGATGCCATTGGTTTCTATTCACTGCAACTTCCCACCGGACGTCATCGGTTAATGATCCGCGGCGTCGGGTTGAAAGAAACCCAACGTCAGGTAATGCTGTACAGCGATGGCAAATTAGATATTGAATTGGAAGAACAAATCTTTTCTTTGCAGGAAGTAGTCGTCACAGCAGGACGAATGACCAATATACAAAGTATAAACATTGGCATGGAACTGCTCAAAGTCTCAGACATCAAAAATATCCCAACAATCTTCGGCGAAACGGATGTGATCCGTGTCGTCATGATGCTCCCGGGCGTAAAGGCTGTAGGAGAAGCGTCGAGCGGTTTCAATGTGCGCGGAGGAGCAACAGAGCAGAACCTGATCCTGTTTAATAACGGTACTGTTTATAACCCGACCCACCTGTTTGGGTTTTTCTCCGTCTTCAATCCCGACTTGATTAAAGATATGGAATTGTATAAGAGCAGTATTCCGGCAAAATACGGCGGGCGTATCTCATCGGTGCTGGACATCAACGGCAGAGAAGGCAATAAGGAAGAATTTGACGGACAAATCAGTCTGGGTCTGCTAACCAGCAGGATGACTTTAGAAGGACCTATAGGAAAAAAGACATCATTTATCCTTGGCGGACGTACTACGTATTCCGACTGGCTACTACGCATGCTGCCTGAAGAAAGTGGTTACAAAGATGGAACAGCCGGTTTTTACGACCTGAACGCAATCATCGATCACAAGTTTTCAGACAGCGACAATTTATCTCTTAGCGGCTATTATAGCCATGACCGCTTTCAATTCACAACTGACGATCGCTACGGCTACACCAACATGAACATGTCGGCTAAATGGAGGCATTTCTTCAGCAACCAACGGCTGACAAGTACGTTTATCGTCGGTTATGATCATTACGATTACACTAATTCAATGACCGACAATCCATTTGCAGCCTATTCGCTTGCATTCGCTATTGATCAGAAATTTGCCAGGTTAGATTTTATAGCTTATGCAAACGACAAACATACCATTGATTTCGGACTTGGTAGCATCCTGTACGATTTAAATCCGGGCGAATATTTGCCTGTAGGGCCCGAATCGTTGGTAATACCTGACAAACTGCAAAAAGAAAAGGCTTTAGAATCGTCTGTCTACCTGTCCGACCGTTGGGATATTACGCCGGTCTTTTCAATGGATGCAGGCATACGATACAGCCTTTACAATGCCATAGGGCCTCGAACATATAATGTGTATGACCCTGCCTACCTGCCTCATGAAACTACTGTATTGGGTACAAAAGAAACCAAATCGGGTAGTATTATCAAAACATGGCAAAATCCCGAATTACGTCTCTCGGCACGGTATATTGTCAATAACACCCTGTCGTTCAAAGCAGGGGTGACTACGTTAAGCCAGTATATTCATAAATTATCCAATACAACAATCATGTCACCGACCGACACATGGAAACTGAGCGACGCCCATATCACACCGCAAAAGGGTATGCAAGCTGCCGCAGGGGTCTATAAAAATTTCAATAACGGCATGATTGAGACTTCCGTGGAGTTATACTATAAAACGATGAAGGATTACCTGGATTACCGAAGCGGGGCGCTGCTTAGCATGAACCATCATATCGAAACGGATGTGATCAGTACGGAAGGCAGAGCGTATGGCGCAGAATTGATGTTGAAAAAAACACAGGGCAAACTCAATGGATGGATCAGTTATTCGTATGCGAGAACCGAACTCCGCCAACATGATCCGCGTGTGGAAAAACCTGTCAATAACGGAAACTGGTATCCAGCCAGCTACGACAAACCGCATGACCTGAAATTGGCAGGCAATTACAAATTCACGCAGCGTTACAGCGTTTCGCTGAATTGTGAGTACAGCACCGGTCGCCCCATCACACTGCCGACATCCAAATACAAATATGGAGACGGGGAATATATTTTCTATACCGAACGGAATAAATACCGTGTACCCGACTTTTTCCGTATGGACTTTTCGATAAATATCGAACCGAGTCATAACCTTACATTGCTTACTCATAGCAGTATCACTTTTGGGGTTTACAACCTTACAGGACGCAAAAATATTTACTCGGTATATTATACCTCAGAAAACGGCATGGTAACCGGTTATCAAATGGCTATTTTCGGCGCCCCTGTTCCTTATGTTTCCTATAATATCAAATTCTAAGCCATGATTCGTAAGACTTCTTTCATCTTTTTGATATGTTGCGTGGGACAATTGCTGTTAATTGCACAGACCCACGAACGTGTCTATCTGCAAACCGACAAACAACTGTATTTGTCAGGCGAACTCCTGTGGCTCAAACTGTATACTACGGATACGGATGGCCAATTGCTTTCGTTAAGTAAAATAGGCTATGTCGAACTGATCCGCGACTCCATTCCCGAAGTACAGATTAAATTGGATATACGGGATGGCGCGGGCGCAGGATGGATGGAACTGCCGGTGATGCTCCCAACGGGCTATTACCGGATGATAGCTTATACACGGTATATGCGCAACGAAGGCGAGAGTGTTTTCTTTGAAAAAAAAATCGCCATTATAAACCCTGTCCATCAAAACGATGTACTGTATGCCGATGAAACAAATACTTCTTTCGCATTCCAATCCATCGAAAAAAACAACCCTGCATTCGAACTTTCTATGGATAAATCCTCCTATACAAAAAGGGACAAAGGTGTTATCAGCATCAACGGTTTGCCTGACGAAAATATTTCGATGGGGATTTCTGTTGCCGGCATTGACCCATCTTTAATTGTCAATACAACCATCAATCAATGGAAAGAACAATTCGTAGCGCAAAGTACGTCTGTTATGACTGAACGATATTTACCCGAATACGAAGGGGCGATTATTGACGGTGTTATGATTGATTTGGAAACAGGCGCTCCTGCCGCAGATTCTCAGGTTATCAATCTGCTGTCTTTTCCGGGAAAAGAAATTCAACTGTTTGCCGGACAACCTTTCACAAATGGCGATGTATCTTTTTATACGCAATGTGTAACGGGAAAACAGGAACTAACAACTGCGGCCATTGCTCCATCCAATCAAAAATTCCGGATAGATATACAATCGCCTTATGCCTTGCACAGTCCTGCGCTTTTGCCGTTTCTCAAGCCCGACAGCACATGGCTTGATTATCTTAAGTTAAGGAATCTATCCGTACAGGTCACGTATGCCTATACAGCTGATTCACTCAGTAAAATCAGAGAAATCACCCCATGTACAAGCCTTTTTCCGCAAAAGCAGTACATATTGGATGATTATACACGTTTCTCTACGATGGAAGAAGTTTTTATCGAATTTATAGCCTGGGCCAGAATACGCCGAACAGGTGAAGGGCGAAGGTTTTCGATGACCAATGAAAGGTATGCTAACTATAGCGACAATATTCTGATATTGCTTGATAACATTCCTGTAGCCAATCACGAACTGATGATAAATTATAATCCACTGTTAGTAAAAACGATAGATATGCATTTCGGACAGTATGTTTTCGGAGAAAACGCTTTTGACGGTATAATAGCGTTCTATACTTACAAAAATGACTATCCGGGAATAACTTTTGATAAAAACACCCAAGTGTTTGATTATGAAGGAACCCAGCCCTTCCGCTATTTTTATGCCCCCCAATATGATGAAACAAATGTATCATCTCCTTTGCCTGACTTCCGCCATACGCTTCTTTGGGAACCGCTCATTCAAAGCAATGGCCAAAAAGAATTGACCATTCCATTCACCACATCCGATATTCCCGGAATCTACATGATTACCATAGAAGGTATTGGCGAAAACGGTACGGTGTTCCGGACGAATCAAACCATTGAAGTTGATTAACCATTAATCACCTCATCCACATAATAGTAAACATCGGTATCCAAATGTCCTTTGCCCAAGGGTCTTTTGTCGTCGGTTTTTCCTAACCTTACGATTACTAAGTTAACGTGAGTTCGACCTAAGCGACCTTTTTTATTGCATTGAGATCGATTATTTCAAGATTTAGCGCCGGTTTCTTGGGTGCAAGATTGTATGCGATGAGTCCCGCCACAAGGTTTCCA
>Ga0099364_10008049_pt1 | contig 14915 bp, 7 predicted proteins | sample TergutTh196P3_FD_73070 | JGI IMG/M metagenome (GOLD analysis project Ga0099364, IMG submission 73070) | Microcerotermes parvus P3 segment gut microbial communities from Pointe-Noire, Republic of the Congo - Th196 P3 | ecosystem: Host-associated > Arthropoda: Insects > Digestive system > Gut ... | reverse complement strand
GTGGGCTTTAGCAATTCAAACTCTTCAATCCCGAATTTTTTTTGCATTTCACCAAACAGTGTATCTTGCCCCCCCCCCCCCATCTTAACATTTTTGAGGAACCTTTTGGCGATTTGAAGGTAGTTGTTCATGATTCTGTAAAAGACGTGTACAGGTAGAGCGTGAATACGTATGGAGGATAGAGATTTGCCCCCAAAGCGTCAAGAGCAATTTCTGGGGCAGTCTGTCCGAATTTCTGCAATTACAGGGCTGGCGGGGAAAAATGAGCAAAGAACAAACAGAGCCCGGTGCGGGAGCACCGGTGCTACCGCTCCAGGCTTTGTGAACTTTTTATCCGCTGGGGCGGTATATTGTAAAACGCCAATAATTGCTCATTTTTCTTTGTGTCTTCTTTGCGCCCTTTGCGGTTACAAAAGAGGTATTGTTAATCTGATAGAGATAGCACCGTCATTCCTGTGAAAACAGGGATTCAGACGTAGGAGATTAACCTTTTTTCTGGATTCCCGCCTGTGCGGGAATGACGGGTTAGAGAACAGGTCTATTATCCGAGGGCGACATCTAACACCATCATCAGTAAAAAGCCTCCCATCACTCCCATTGTTCCCAGATGGGAATGTTTGTCCAAACTGGCTTCGGGAATTAACTCCTCAACGACCACATACATCATTGCTCCCGCCGCAAACGCCAAGAGCCACGGCATAAAGGGGGCAATCCAGAATGCCAGAAGTACGGCAAGAAAACCAAAAACCGGTTCCACGATGCCGGACATCGAACCCCAGAAAAAGGCTTTGCCCTTTGAAATCCCTTCCTGATGCAAGGGGAGCGCAACGGCGGCACCTTCGGGGAAATTTTGAATCCCAATGCCGAGTGCTAACGCAATTGCCGGAGCAAACATTGCCGGTTCACCGCCATTTTGGACGGCCAATGCGAAAGCAAGCCCTACGGCCATTCCCTCCGGTATATTATGCAGGGTAACGGCGGAAATAAGCAGCGTTGTCCGCTTGGATGTGGAAGGTAAACCTTCTCGGACATCACTCAATGGATGGAGATGCGGAATGATTTGATCCAGAACGAAAAGGAAAAGCACTCCCAGTATAAATCCTCCTGCGGCGGGTATCCAACCGGGTATTCCCGTTGCTTCCGACTCTTCAATGGCGGGAATTAATAATCCCCATATCGAGGCGGCAATCATCACTCCGGCAGCGAAACCGAGGCAAAGTTGTAACATCTTGCCGGAGGCCTCTCTTCGGAATAAAAACACCGTTGCGGCTCCCAGACATGTCATCAGGAAGATAAATCCCAGACCGGCACTGACGTACAAAAACGATTGCATGAATACTCCTTTCCGTAGTGCCATTGTAACACAAAACCGCCCTGTGCCTATCCTTCAGCATCCGGGAGGTAGTCGGACTGCATCCGGGAGGTAGTTCGTTAACCAGTCCGCTATACTTTAAGGGAACCTCTAATAATACAAAAAAACTTTGCGCTCCTTGCGGTTGAAAAAAAGGATTTAACCGCAAAGGACGCAAAGGGTTGCGCAAGGGACGCAAAGAAAAGGAAAAACACCCGCTAAATTTTGACACATCCATTGGCATGGCGGCTTTTGTATGTAACTTTGTTATGATACAATGAATGTTACGATACAATGAGCCCATGCCTATGAGTGATCCTTATTTTCAATCCCTGTTCGCCGAGCGCATCGGCGGTGCTGCCTACGGAAAATCGACCGAAATCTATAAGTTCGAAAAGATCAAACGCGCCAAACGGCAAGCGGTCAAGGACTTTCCCGACCGACCGCTCCTCGACTTCGGCATCGGCGAAAATGATGCAATGGCAGACGAAAACGTCCGCCGAATCATGTCGCAACAAATCAATCTGCTGGAAAATAGAGGCTACGCCGACAACGGATGCGCCGAATTCAAAGAAGCCGCCGCGCGGTTTATGAAGCGCACATTCAACGTCGAACTCGATCCTGTTACGGAAATCAATCACTCCATCGGGTCGAAGCCGGCACTCGCGATGTTGCCCTATTGCTTCATCAATCCCGGCGACATCGTGATGATGACGGTACCGGGCTATCCCGTGGCGGGAACGCATGCCCGATACTGCGGCGGGACAGTCTATAACCTGCCGCTGACCGCAGAGAATCAATTTTATCCCGACTTCGATGCGGTACAAGCGGATGTGTGGAAGCAGACCAAAATGCTCGTCTTGAATTATCCGAACAGTCCGACGGGCCAGGTTGCGACTGAAGATTTTTACAAACGGGTCATTGACCTTGCCCATCGGCATCAATTCGTGGTCGTACAGGATGCGGCACACGTGATGTTCACGTATGGAGTGCCGCCGATTAGTTTTTTGCAGGTTCCCGGTGCGAAAGAGGTGGGCGTGGAGGTCCATTCGCTTTCTAAGGGTTGGAATATGATCGGCTGGCGTATCGCTTGGGTTTGCGGCAATGCAAAAATCGTTCAGGCATTCTCCGACGTGAAGGACAACAGCGACAGCGGGCAGTTTTTGGCGATTCAAAAGGCTGCGGTTGCTGCGCTCGATGATCCGAACATTCCTACCGAAACGAATACAAAATATCATCGCCGTCTTGAAAAGTTGGTGATAACGCTTCAGCAATTTAACTTCGAGTGCGAGGTACCGGGCGGAACGTATTTTCTGTATGTCAAGGCACCGAAAGGACTTGAAGACGGTACACAATTTGCCGCTGCGGAGGAAGTCAGCCAGTATCTTATTCGGGAGCAGTCGATTTGCACGGTGCCCTGGGACAATGCCGGTGCGTATCTTCGTTTTTCGGTAACATATATGGCAGACGGCGAACCGGAGGAAGACGAATTGATGTTCCAACTTTCTGAAAGGCTCGGAAAGATTGCCTTTACGTTTTAATAGACAGACTCTGATAGTATTGCCTTGGCGGAAAGTTTTACACAAACAGAGCCCGCCAGCACAGTAACCGCAAAGAACGCAAGGGATTGCGCAAAGAACGCAAAGTACGGTTTCTTGCCGTTTGCCGTATACCAACAGCAAGACACACTCAACCGGAATAGGGTACAATGTAACCGTATGACGTTTGCGCTGGTTGCCCTGCTGTTATTGCTGCTGTGCTCTGCCTTTTTTTCCTTCAGCGAGGCCGCCGTTTTTTCCCTGAACCAGAATGACCGGCGCAAACTTGCCGAAAAAGGGAGACTCGGCAGACTCCTTCTGCGGCTCCTCGAAAATCCCGAAAGACTCCTCAATTCCATTCTGCTGGGCAACCTCTTTGTCAATCTGGTCTATTTTACGCTTGCTTCCGTCGCCGCCTTCCATTTTCAGGAGCACCGCGGACTCGCATGGGGACTCGGCATCGGCTCGTTGTTAGCGGTGATTATCTTTGCCGAAATACTGCCGAAAAACATCAGTGTTCGGCGGCCGCAATTCTGCTCCCTATTGGTTTGTCTTCCCCTCTCTTTTTTGGTTCGGCTCTTGCAGCCGGTTCTGCCGGTGTTCTCCTTTTTGAACTTGCTTTCCCGTCGGCTCATCCATCCCCATTTTGTGCCGGAACCCTATCTTCGTGTGAGTGATTTGGAGCGTGCCGTCGCTCTTTCCGGTAACGATGCCGCTCTGCTTAAACGGGAACAACGGTCGCTGCAAAATATCGTGGCACTCTCCGACTTGGAAGCCGCGGAACTGATGCGTCCCCGGTCTTGGCTCAAAACGTTCCGTTCGCCGATTACTTTTGACCAGATGTTGACCGAATTGAACGGCACGCTTCCCCGCAGCGGCTATTGTCTCCTGACCGAACCCGATTCCGATGAGATCATTTCGGCATTGAGTTTAACACGCCTGACTGCCGAACAACTGGAAACCGCCTGGGAAGAGCACTTCGAGGATGTGATTGCGGTGCCTTGGTCCGCCTCGGTTGCCGAAGTCTTTGACCGCTTGCAACAGAGCCGCCGTCAGGTTGCCGTCGTGGTGAATGAGTTCGGCGAAACGATAGGCATTATCACGATTGACGACATTATCGCCTCGCTCTTTACCCGGGAACAGGGACGCAGCCGAGGACTTTTGAACCGCCGAGAATTAAAATTGACCGCTAAAAACCGCTGGCAATTAACCGGTTTAACGAGTTTACGGACACTGGAACGGAAGTTTCAAGTTTCCTTTCGGAAGTATTCGAGTTTGACGGTCGGCGGTCTCCTTCGGGAAATACTGGAGCGCTTGCCGCGTTTGGGTGATCAATGTCAAGTCGAAACATTGCAGTTCCGTGTTGCCGGTATTGATGACGACGGACTGCACATCGAATTGCAAGAGGTTTCGAGTGTTTGACCTACTGCTAGTGCCTTGGGACAGTCCGAATTTGAAATAAAAACAGAAGCCGGAATGGAGTGCGGCGCAATGACGGACGCGTGCGTTGCAATCCGTCATTACACTGCCCCCTTAATAACAATACATTCCGGCTTTTGTTCGCATCCCAAAATTTACAGCCCCGGCGGATAAAAAGTTCACAGAGCCCGGAGCGGTAGCTCCGGTGCTACCGCACCGGGCTCTGTGAACATTGGACTCTGTGAACAGTTCCCGCCAGCACGGTAACCACGAAGAGCACTGGAAACAAACGTCCACTTTCTACCAGTTATGCGGGGTATGCAAAATAGAGCAATTACGCCGTTTTTAACGATTATGCGATTTATTCTAAAAATAGAGGCACTTCTTACGGGAAAACCTCTCTTTTGTCCAGTTTGATACCCTTTTGGGATGCCTTTACTGCCGATAAATGACGATGAGAAAGGGATTTTTCACCTCTCACATCAGATATTCAGGGAGAAAACAAATGGTCAGGTTGCTTACGTTCGCTACATTTGCCGCTGCGTTGTTGCTTTGGTACGCACCGGTTTCCGGCGATTCGCCCTCTTCGGCAGGGTGCGGCACAGGTGTTACGCAGAGTGTACCTTTCAGAACGTTCAAGCCATCCCAGCCCTGTCCGTCTGGACAATGCGGGCAGAAACAATGCCAATCCTGCCTGACAGGGCAGGGTGCACCCAAACAATGCCAATCCTGCCCGCCGGGGCAAGATGCATCCAAACAGTGCCCCGCCTGTCCGTCGAAACAGGGGTTCTTCAAACGATGCCCCGCCTGCCCGCCGGTACTGGGGTTGTTCAAACGATGCCCCGCCTGCCCGACAGGACAAGAGGGGGGACAAGGCGGAATAGGACAAAAGGGAGCAGGACAAGAGGGAGCAGGACAAGAGGGAAAAAATATCCTATGCCCCTTCTGCCCGCCGGGACACGAGGGGCACGAGCACTCCTGGTCATGTACGATACCGGGACATGGCGGCGGTACCAAACGGTTCAACTGCGGTGTAACGGCAGAACAGATTGCGGATTTTTTGGCAAAATACAACTTCCCCACTCGGCAAGGGATGCCGGGGACGGTTCCTATGCCCGCCGGACCCTCTCCGAGCGGAGCATTTGAGGGATTTTTCACGCCGCAACAGTATCAACGGGTACGCCCGGTGGTCGCGGGAGCAGGAACAATGCCCGGAATCCACGGGGCAATGCCCGGACAGCACGCCCCGACACAGTCTTATCTCCCGCCGGGACACACGGGGTACGGCATTCCGTATGGACATATAGTCTACGTGCTCCCCTTACCGCCAGGTTATGGCACGCCCGAATGGTTCGCCGCCCACGGACTAGGTTTACCGCTGGGGTACGGCTCGCCTGAATGGTTTGCCGCTCACGGATTATCCCTGCCGCCGAGTTACGGCACATCTGAATGGCATACCGCGATGGCGCAAGCTGCCATCGCGTCGAGACGGCCGTCGCGCCAACAGACCGCACCACTCCCGTCGGGTTACGGCATGCCGCAATGGTTCGCTGCCCATCGGCTTGCCCTGCCGCCGGGTTACGGCACGCCCGAATGGTTCGCTGCCCACGGATTGACATTGCCGCCGGGCTACGGCACTGCGGACTGGCATGCTGCCATAGCACAGGCTTCGATGCCGAGACAAGGCGCACCGCGAGGACACACTATCCCGCTTCCCTCCGGCTACGGCATGCCGCAATGGTACACCAGCCGCGGACTCACCCTACCGCCGGGCTACGGCACGCCTGAATGGTTCGCCGCTCATGGATTAACGCTGCCTCTGGGCTACGGCACCCCCGAATGGTTCGCTGCCGTAGAACAAGCCCTCGCCGCAGGGCGAGGGGGATCAGGTCAGGGCTTATCAGGTCAGGGCTTATCGGGACAGGGCTTATCGGGACAGGGCTTATCAGGGCAGGGCTTGTCAGGACAGGGCTTATCAGGTCAGGGCTTATTGGGACAGGGCTTGTCGGGACAGGGCTTGTCGGGACAGGGCTTGTCGGGACAGGGCTTGTCGGGACAGGGCTTGTCGGGACAGGGCTTATCAGGACAGGGCTTATCAGGACAGGGCTTATCAGGGCTGGGCGTACCGCGAGGACAGACTCTTCCGCTTCCCTCCGGCTACGGCATGCCGCAATGGTACACCGCTCACGGACTCGGTTTACCGCCCGGTTACGGCACGCCCGAATGGTTCGCCGCTCACGGCTTGACATTGCCGCAGGGCTACGGCACGCCCGAATGGCATGCCGCCGTCGCACAGGCAAACGCAACGGCACAGGCAAACGCAACGGGGCAGGCAAACGCAACGGGGCAGAGTGCGTCGCGGGGACAAACTGCTGTTCCTCCGCTGGGTTACGGCACACCGGATTGGTTTGCTGCCCACGGACTCACCTTACCGCCGGGCTACGGCACTTATGAATGGTTCGCCGCCCACGGACTCGCCTTACCGCCCGGTTACGGCACGCCCGAATGGTTCGAAGCAATGGCACAGGCACTCGCCGCAGGGCAAGGGGCAGGTCAGGGCTTGTCGGGACAGGGCTTATCGGGACAGGGCTTATCGGGACAGGGCTTATCGGGACAGGGCTTATCGGGACAGGGCTTATCAGGGCAGGGCGTACCGCGAGGGCAGACTCTTCCGCTTCCGTTGGGGTACGGTATGCCGCAATGGTACACCGCTCACGGACTCGGCTTACCGCCGGGTTACGGCACTCCCGAATGGTTCGCCGCTCATGGCTTGACGTTGCCGCAGGGCTATGGCACGCCCGAATGGCATGCCGCCGTCGCACAAGCAAACGCAACGGGGCAGGGCGGCTCGCAGGGGCAAACAGCCCTGCCTCCGCCGGGTTACGGCACGCCGGAATGGTTCGCCGCTCACGGACTCAATTTACCGCCGGGGTACGGTTCCCCTGAATGGTTTGCCGCTCACGGGTTAGCCCAACCGCCGAGTTACGGCACGCCGCAATGGTTTGCGGCACACGGACTCGCCCTGCCACCGGGTTACGGCACGCCGCAGTGGTTCGCCGAACATGGACTCCCCTTACCGCCCGGTTACGGTACGCCCGAATGGCATGCCGCCGTCGCACAGGCTTCCATACAGGATTACCCCTTACCGCCCGGTTACGGTACACCCGAATGGTATGCGAGTCTTGGACTTGCCCTGCCGCCGGGTTACGGCACGCCCGAATGGTTCGAGGCACACGGTCTCACCTTGCCGCCCGGTTACGGCACGCCCGAATGGTTCGCCGCGATGGCACAGACTCATGCAGCCGCATCAGGACAGACAGCCGCTTCGGAACAGCCCTTGCCGCCGGGTTACGGTCTGCCGCAATGGTACGAAGCCCACGGACTCGCCTTACCGCCGGGTTACGGCACGCCCGAATGGTTCGCCGCCCACGGACTCGCTTTACCGCCAGGTTACGGTCTGCCGGAATGGTTCGCCGCTCACGCACTCCCCTTACCGCTGGGTTACGGTACGCCGGAATGGTTTAATGCCCACGGATTAACGTTGCCGCCGGGCTACGGCACTCCCGAATGGAATGCCGCCGTCGCACACGCTGCTGCTGTGGCACAAAGTGTCCCGTTCGGGCAGACTGCCGTCATTGCGCCGGGACAAGTGGTACCGCATGGGCACAATGCCGTCCTTTCGCCGGGACCTGGTACTGCCCAAGACCAGACAGTTGTTTTGCCGCCGGGGCATGCTGTCCCGTTGGGGCACACCGCAGTCCTTGCGCCCGTACCACCGGTTCCCTATGGGACGACGGGTATTCTGCCGCCGGGACAATTTTATTCGCCCGGACAAACTGCGATGCTGGGGCACTCCTCGGTGTTTCCCTCAGGGGCTACACCGTCGGGATATGATTATCCGCACTATGACTATCCGCCAGGCGGCGGTCCTCCGGGAGCGACCTCGGAGCGGATTGTCTATATCCCCTATGCGATGCCGCCGCAGATTCAAGTCGAACGGCTTGCCAGAGCCATACGACTCCCGTCGATGAGGCAAATACTGGGAGATGCCCGGACGTATGAGTATCCCGAAATGCCGCTCAACCTGTACACGACCCGGGGCCCCAGAGACTTCTTCGCCCCCAGCCCGCCGGGTATTGGGTATTAAAAACCAGAATCGGCATGAAAGCGGTCTTTGTCTGTTAGGGACTGTGCATCAATCACTGTTCCGTTGTGTTTTTGTGTTATTGGTCATTCACCCGGAGATTACGGCGGGGTACCGCCTACATCTCCGGCTCTTTGGAATTGTTATTTCTGCACACAACCTAAGGGAGTGTATCAAAATAACATTCACCTATTTACAAAAAGCCGCAAGTGTAGGCGGCTCTTTGCAACTACGCTACACTTGCGGCTCTTTGGATATATTATTACGATACTGTTCCTAACAGACGTTACAGACTCTGTGCACTCTGAACTCCGTGCGCTCCGGGCGAAAATCCCCACTAAATTTTTACACATCCGCAATTTTCGTGCCGATTTTGCCCCCTGTTGTCTTTTTTTTAAATTGCGTTAGAATATGCGCCGGTGGGGGCGTAGCCTTTTTGCCCTTCTTTGCCCTTCCGAGCGGGAGGGAGGGGAGCATTGCGCTTGTTCTGCAAGTACCGCCCCGACGACCTTCATTCAATCCAAATAGGGTTTTTCTGTGAGCAACGAATTTACTTACGAACGCATCAACGATTACTCTGCTGTTAAAATCAGCCTGGCCAAGACGAACGATATACGCGGCTGGTCTTACGGGGAAGTCAAAAAACCAGAAACCATCAACTACCGCACCTACCGTCCCGAAAGGGATGGACTCTTCTGCGAAAAGATTTTCGGCCCCGAAAAGGACTGGGAATGCGCCTGCGGAAAGTATCGGGGAATGAAATACAAAGGGATGACCTGCGACCGGTGCGGCGTGAAAATTACGCACAGCCGAGTCCGGCGCAAACGGATGGGGCACATTGACCTTGCTGCGCCCGTTGTCCATATCTGGTTTTTCAAAGCCGCCTCAAGCCGGCTGGCAACGCTCCTGGAAATGAAGGCGAGCAGTCTCGAAAAGGTGATCTATTTTCAGGATTACGCCGTCATCGATCCCGGCGAAACCAGCAGAAAAGTCGGCGAACTTTTGAATGAAGACGAATACCGTAAGTGCCGGGAAGAGGATACTTCCGGTAGGTTTCATGCCGATATGGGTGCGGAAGCAATCCGAAAACTGCTCCAAAACCTTGACCTCGTGCAACTTTCCGAAGACCTTCGGGAAGCCTTCAAGGAGACGAAATCAAAACAACGAAAAAAGGATATTATTAACCGTTTGAAACTGGTCGAGGCTCTTCGGGACAGCGATAATAAGCCGGAGTGGATGGTGCTGGATGTCATCCCCGTCATTCCGCCGGATTTGCGTCCCCTCGTGTTGCTGGAATCTGGTACCTTTGCGACGAGCGACCTGAACGATTTGTACCGGCGGATTATCAACCGGAATTCTCGACTCAAAAAACTCCAAGACCTTAATGCTCCCGAAGTGATTATCCGTAATGAAAAACGGATGTTACAGCAATCGGTGGATGCCCTGTTCGACAATAACCGTTGCCGCCGCCCCGTACTGGGTTCGAGCAACCGTCCGCTCAAGTCGATTACCGATATGATTAAGGGGAAACAGGGGCGTTTTCGCGAAAACCTGCTGGGGAAGCGTGTGGACTACTCTGCCCGAAGTGTGATCGTGGTCGGCCCGCACCTCCGGTTGCACCAGTGCGGATTGCCGAAGAAAATCGCACTGGAACTCTTTCAGCCCTTTATCATCCGCCGATTGAAAGAGTTACAGCATGCAGATACGATCAAGAGTGCCAAAAAAATGCTTGAACGCCGGGATGAGGAAGTCTGGGATATTTTGGAAGAAGTGATTCAGAACCATCCCGTGCTTTTGAACCGTGCGCCGACGCTTCACCGGATGGGGATTCAAGCGTTTGAGCCGGTCTTGGTCGAGGGGAATGCGATTAAACTGCATCCGCTCGTCTGTCGGGGATTCAATGCGGACTTCGACGGCGACCAGATGGCAGTACACCTCCCCCTTTCGCTGGAAGCCCAGGTCGAAGCCCATACCTTGATGCTTTCAACGAACAACATTTTCAGTCCGGCCAATGGTTCACCCATTATTTCCCCCTCACAGGATGTCGTGATGGGGGCCTACTACCTGACGATGACACGTCCCGACGTAAAAGGGGAGGGGATGAAGTTCGCAAGCCGGGAAGAGGTCTTGCTTGCCTACGCCCATGGCAAAGTGAATCTGCATGCCAAAATCAAGGTGCGCATGCCGAAGGGGCGATGGTTGAAGACCGACCGCAGAGTCAATGCCGGCAAAATTTTTGACACAACGCCGGGACGTATCATATTCAATGACATCCTGCCGGAAGGGATGCCCTATTACGACGAGACGCTCCGCTCGGCGGGGTTGCAGGCGGTGATCAGCGATTGCCACGAATACATCGGGCGGCGGGGAACGATTGACCTGCTTGACCGATTGATGCGGCTTGGTTTCGAGGCGAGTACCCAGAGTGGTTTATCCTTTGCGACGGATGACCTTGTTACGCCGGAAAAAATCGGCAAGGCAAAAATCATCGAAGAAGCAGAGAAAAAGGTCGATGACTTCCGAAGACATTACGAAGATGGACTCATTGCCGAAGGGGAACGCTATAACAATGTCCTCGATACTTGGACGAATGCCCGTGAAGAAATTACGGCAAATATGATGAAAGCCTTCGAAACGGATGACCGGAAAGAACTCGGCTGGCAAGAGTGGTATGTCAATCCGATTTACCTGATGGCTGTTTCCGGTGCGAGAGGCGGGCAGGAACAGATCCGCCAACTCGCCGGGATGCGGGGATTGATGGCGAAACCGAGCGGAAAAATTATCGAAGCACCCATTAAGGCGAACTTCCGAAAGGGATTGAACGTCTTGGAGTATTTCAGTTCGACCCACGGTGCACGGAAAGGTTTGGCTGATACCGCCTTGAAAACGGCAGACTCCGGTTATATGACCCGAAAACTGGCCGACGTGGCCCAAAATGTCGTGGTAACAATGGATGATTGCGGCACGACGCAAGGGATCACCAAGGAAACGATCCGGCACGGCGATAAAGTAGTGGTCTCGCTGGGAGAACTCATCAAAGGCCGCGTGTCGAGAACAAATATCGTCAATCTACTGACGGACGAACCCATCGTTCGCGAGAATGAAGTCATCACGTCGGATATTGTCCGAAAGATTGAGGAACTCGGACTGGAAAAGATTCAAATCCGCAGTCCGATGACCTGCGAAGCGGAACTTGGTGTCTGTGCCCGATGTTACGGGATGGACTTGTCCACGAACCAGTTGGTCGAACTGGGGCTTGCCGTGGGAATTATCGCCGCCCAGTCCATCGGCGAGCCCGGTACGCAGTTGACGATGCGGACATTCCACATCGGCGGTACAGCAGCCCGCGATGCCGAAAAAAGGGAAATTGACACGAAAGTTGCCGGAACCGCCAAGTTCGTCAAAATTGATGCCGTCGAATCAGAGAAGGGGCAACGCTCACTGACGCGGGACGGCGAAATTGCTGTTCTCGACCCCAAAGGCAGAGAACTCACAAAATCCGATGAACGAATTGATGTTCCGCTCGGTGCAGAACTCTACATCAAAGACGGTGATCAAGTCTATCCCGCTTTCGTCTTGCGGATCGATATGGGATTGATGACGGCAAGTGCGGCAGACGTTAACTGGTCAGCCCCCATCATGAATCTCATCACGGAGAAGGGGATCAAAACGCTGGCAGAACTGGCTGCCCTGAAAGAAGAAGAACTCGGAAATCTGCAAAATGACAAGGAGCGGATTGCCGAACTGGAAGAAAAACTGAGGGAGGCAAGTTACCGATTCGGAAGCATTTCAGCCATCAGATGGTCCATCCCGATTCAGAACCTCATCAGGGAGAGAAATGTCAAAACATTGGCGGAACTCGCGAAACTGGCCGCATTGAAGGATGAAGAACTCGAAAAACTGAAACTCGACGAAAGGCGGCGAAGAGAACTCAGAGAAAAACTGAAGGAAACCGGCTACACGTTGGGGATGGGACTCTCCTTACTGGCACTGACACCGGAAGATGTAGCGGGCGATAAGCGGTCGCTCTTTTCTGTTACAGAGTTAGCCGTTACCGCCGAAGAGGGGGGGCGGAGAATTACAAGCCTTACCATCAACGGCAGTAAAGTGCAATGCGGAACGCTCCCCCGTTCCGGCGATCACATGAGAATGATGGTAGTGGATGGTGCCGACGGAAAAGGGGCGGGACTGGGCAAACAATTTCGCATCACGAATGCCGGCTTAACAATCGGCGGTCAGTCGGCAACCGGCGGTCAGTTCGATGAAAAATTGAAGAGCCGGGTGCTCGAAATTGAACTTTGCCCGATCATCGGTGAAAGAGACCCGCACAGCGAGCCGATCCTTGCCAAAGTCAATGGAACCGTGCAGCACGTCAATATCATCGAAGGGGTAACGGTACGCCGGGAGATTGACCATACGGGCAAGCCCGTGCTGGTCGTGAGGGATTATCCCGGCGACCAAATTCCGCAGATCGACATCACCAGCAAGGATGGGAAGGAGACTCTCGAGTATTATTATCTGCCGGTAGGGGCGATCATCCAAGTCGAAGACAAGCAAACGGTTCAGCGCGGCCACATGCTTGCGAAAAGGCCGCGCGGCGTAGGGAAAACACAAGACATCACCGGCGGTCTGCCTCGGGTTACGGAAATTTTCGAAGCCCGAAAGCCGAAAGACCCCGCCGTGATCGCGGAAATTGACGGGATCGTTAAACTAGGCCCCAAACGGCACGGTAAGCGGACAATCGTCGTGGTCAATGAAGAAACCGGTGCCGAACGTAATCACGAAATATCGCAAGGGAAGCACCTTTTAGTACAGCCCGGCGATTCCGTGAAAGTCGGAGAGTCCCTCACTGACGGCTCACACATCCCGCACGACATCCTTCGGATTTCCGGTGTGGAAAAAGTGCAGGAGTACCTCGTGCACGAAGTACAGAACGTCTACCGGAGTCAACGGGTAAAGATTAATGATAAGCATATCGAACTCATCATTTCGCAGATGCTCCGTAAAGTGCGTATCGAATCGGCGGGAGACACCAAGTTGTTGGAGGGCGTTCAGGTTGACCGTTTTCAATTCAGCAAGGCCAACAAGGAAATATCGGAATGCGTGAAAATTGTCGATCCAGGCGGTACACGGTTTGAACCGGGCGAAGTGGTGCTGCGTGAAGTGTTCGAGCAGGAAAATGATGCCACGGAAGCCGAGGCGGCAAGCAGCGGACAAGACGTGCAAGCAGAAAACGAGGCACGCATAGAAGTGATTGATCCGGGCGATACGGAATTACAAGCCGGTACGACGGTAACGTGCGAAGAATTCGACCTCATCAATCAAAAATTGGCCGCCGAAAATGAGACATTCGTCAGAGTAACCCATCCGGGCGACACGGACTTGAAAGCCGATACGCTGGTGCCGCGTGAAGAGTTTGACCAAGCCAACAAAGAATTGGTTGTACAAACCGAGACTCTTGTACAAATTACCGATCCGGGCGGCTCGAAATGGGAACACAACGCGGTCATCACACGCGAGGAATTCAATGCCGTCAATGCAGAGATTCGGGCAGCGCAAGGTAAAGCCGCCAAGGGCAAAAAAGTCCCCAAAGGCAGAGCGGCCAAGTGCGAAGCATGCAAGAGAAAACCCGCCAAGGGGAAACCCGTCGGAGGCGTGGTTACGGGCAGACGGGCTACGTGCGAAAAAACAAAGTTAGCAAAAGCCTCCACGCAACTCTTAGGAATCACCAAGGCAGCAGTGCAGGCTTCGAGTTTTATCTCGGCGGCAAGTTTCCAAGAAACAACAAAAGTCTTGACGGAAGCAGCATTGGCAAGCCGAACGGATAACCTGATCGGGCTAAAAGAAAACGTCATTTTGGGGCACCTGATACCAGCGGGAACGGGATTCAAATCCTATCAAAATGCTCAATGGAAACTGAAAGACGAAACGGCCGTCGCATTTGACGCGATGAAGGCCCCGGCCGCTCCGCGAGACTATGCGTTGTTAAATGATTTGCCGGACGTTCCCCCGATGAGTGAGGCGGAGCATGACTACACGACGCAATTCCTCAACGAGCCTCTGTCCTACGACGACGCGGCCTACGACAACGATGCCTACGATGACGACATCATCGGGAGTTACACAGACTCATGAGTCTCCCGGACAGTTGTTTTGGTACAGTAAAGGGCAATTTATAGCCCCGGTGGTAAAAAAGTTCACAGAGCCATGTGCGTTAGCACCGGTGCTAACGCACATGGCTCTGTTTGTTTTTTGATAATTTTTACCGCCAACCCTGTAGGTGTCCTCCAAAAAATGTCATGCCCATTTTTTGCGATCTCTGTGTCCCTTGTGCTCTTTGTGGTTAAAAAATCTGTAGCCGTTCACGGGTTTTGGAAAATGGAGAATTTTCAGTCCCCTAAAATGCCTAAATTGCTCATTTTGTCGGCAGATTTGAAATTTTAACAACAAAATGGGCGGTTTA
>Ga0099364_10008048_pt1 | contig 14916 bp, 19 predicted proteins | sample TergutTh196P3_FD_73070 | JGI IMG/M metagenome (GOLD analysis project Ga0099364, IMG submission 73070) | Microcerotermes parvus P3 segment gut microbial communities from Pointe-Noire, Republic of the Congo - Th196 P3 | ecosystem: Host-associated > Arthropoda: Insects > Digestive system > Gut ... | reverse complement strand
AAAAAAAATTTATTAAAAAATACATTTTACGCCACAACCCCAGGTTGTGTTAGCAACAACGAAAAACCCACAAAAAATCCCCCCCCCCCCCCCCCCATAGTCTGACGGAAGGATATGCTACTACAAATACCGGAAATCAATCATTTGCATTTAGTGGTCCCGGTCCAATTACTATCACAAAACTAAGCGGCCCAACACAATTAACTTGGGGTAACGCAAACTATAGAGTTAATATTGCAACCGGATTACCTGCTGGAATACATTCAATAGTTTTACGAGCCTCAAATATTTTTGGATACACCGATATAACTTTTAACGTTGAAATAAAAGAATCAATACTCCCATTACCTCCAACCAACATACCAGCCAATAATGTTGGTAATACAAGCGGACATAATCAACTCTGGTGGAATACAATAGTAAACAGCACAGGAGTAGTCTCTTACAGCGGTGTGAATATCGCATTTACCGGGGCAGGTGGGTATCAAATTTCACCCGCAATAGACTTTCAAATAAATAAATGGTATCTCGTAATTGCACGATCAGAAAATAGACAAATACAGGTACGAGATGCAAATTCTATCCGCTCAGGAGTATCAGGAAATATTGGAGCAGCACAAATGAACTCAATTCATATTGGAGGAATGAGTAGTAGTTACCCTAATAGACACATGTATGGTTTTATGAGAAATATATTTATTACTCCAAAAACCCTAACAGATGCAGAAATTCTTACAATTTTCAACCACGGTAATAAAGCAATTAAACCAACAATATCAGGAGTAGATTTTTATGTTTGGATGCCGATGCATAAAGGAGTTAATACAAATTTAGGATCACGATCTGTTACACGAAGCGACTATGCAAGTCCTGTACATCACGATAATGGGATATTTTTTAGACGTAGTGCAACCATGACCCTTACCAATATCGGCATTAACGGATCACCGTGGACAGTAGGTATGTGGATATATCTAACACATATACACTAAATCCTATAAAGCCCCCCAAATAGGGGGGCTATCTTATTCCTCAATTACTCCCAAAATATCCTGTTCATGAAGCAGTCGATATTCTTTTCCGTCATATTCCAACGTGCTTCCAAACGCGCTATGAAATGTGACGAGCTCACCCGACTTTAACTCCCCCTTGTATTGACTCCCCACCCCCACCACACGTCCACGTACAGGGGGTTCTGCTGCTTGATCCGGGATAACAATACCCCCATGAGAAACCAGCTCATCTGGAAGCGGTTCAACAAGGATTCGACTTCCATAAGGAATTACTTGTTCTGACATCTGCACTCTCCTTTGTTTTAATGGCGGCGTTCCCAGCCATGATTAGAACCAAGATATTTGCGTTCAAAGTATACCGTATATTCAGCATTGCACACACAACAAGTGCGGTGCATATACGTTCCCCAATCATCGTATACCTCAGTATTATCACTATTACACATCGGGCATATAACATAGTCATTGGATATAACATCATAATTTGGCATAATAATTTTGTCCCCCTAATAATTTGTCACAAGAACTTCGACTGTTTTAGCACCTTTCTCTTTAAACTGATAGCTGCAATTGGAATATGTTTTATCCAAATAAGTAACATTGTACTTTTGGCTCCACTTAATCAATATATCATTGGTATCGCCCTTATGATAAAACACATTGGACAGGGCAAAATATATATCATTCTCATCGAGACAATCGAGCAGCTCCAACAGCGTATGTTCCTCCGCATCCGTCCAGTCCTTAAACCCCCGGCTTCCGTCGTTATACGGTCCGGTAGAAATATGATACGGCGGGTCGCAATAAACAAAATCTCCAGCTTCCAAACTATCGAACTTGAAATCCAGATAATCTTTCGCGCTGAATATAATATTTTTTTGCTTCAAAGCAGTGCAGAACGAGATTAAATTACGCTCTATACTATCGTTATACGCACTGCGCTCCCGGCCAAACGATGAATTAAACTCATGCCGTGAATTGAATCTGATCTGATGATTGAACGCATAACAGGTGAGAATAAATAAATCGAGTGGATGAGGATTTTCATTATAGAACGCTCGAAACTGATTATAACCGGCTTCGTTCGTATTCGTCAGCGCAAATTCCTCAATACGAGCATAGATACCGTTCAAAATATCGTTAAACAATGTACCCTGCAAAAATTCAAATAATTCAACCACATATATGAGCCGGTCATTACAATAAATCTCGTGTGCATCAACGTTTATACCAACATTAAATCCACCGGCAAACAAATCCACAAAGCGGCGAACATTCGGTACAAATGCAGGAAACAAATCAGGCAATAATTTATACTTTCCTCCCGTATAATTAAGCGGTGATTTTATATAAGCTGGCTTTGCCATCAATCTATACCAGAAATTCGTCTGTCATAAGAAATCGACTACTGAACATTTGCGCTCGCTCCTTTTACACAATCATACTGATACAATTTTACTATAACAAAAAGGAGGTATTACCATGACACAAGAAGAACTGGATTATGCACGTGAGCTATTCAGCAAATCACCGGGGAACGCGCCGCTAATATCCGTCGTCTTTCACATGCAAACAATAGGCAATCAGCTACTCGATGAGATTCAAAGATACAGAGATGAAGAACATCGAACAGCACATGTCAGTTCAAAATTCAGGAGGTAAAACTATGAAAAGAGATTTGCGCGGAACTCTTACTATCTGTCACGCAATAATGATGGAAAAAACAATACCGTGGGGCTGTAAAGTTTCAGACTGCATCTACTACGAATCCCTAAGTGACAAAATTATGTCATGTAAATATCACACCGGGACAATCGAAACAGCAAACAGCATCGACATGAATATTCCTCTGTGTGGATACCCACAGGTAGGTAAGGAGGACAACATATGAGCATATGGAACGACAGGGTTGAGCCCAAATCCAATTTGGAGCGCATCGAGGAAATCGCTCAAGAACATAACATAGAGTTCGACTACGAGAAAATGAGCGAATACGATAACTCTTGTCCGCATAACAGAATCTTTAAAATAATGAACGGCATGAAAGACCCGATGGAGGATGATGATGACTGATGCGAGCGACATATCAACTCAAAAACAGTCCGCAAAAATGCTCCGAATGTGAACTGTGCTGTATCACCGGTAAAAGACCAGCACAAGCATACGGTCACTCATATTTATACACTCAACTCGACGTGGAATACTTTTGCGCCCCGCTCAAAGAGCGTATAAATATCTCCGACCACAACAAACAACGACTGCAAAACTGTCCGCTGTCCTTCCTGCCGTTAGCCAGCGGGAACAGTCTTGCCCACGGAGGAATGTACACATGATTGCCGTATATAAATTCAAGATGCCGATAAACTGCTCAAAATGTCGGTTTGAGTGCATTGATTCCATCACGAAACAACCAAGTGTTTGCACATTGTCTGAATACCGAACACTGACAAGTACCAAAGACTATCAAACCGGTACTAAACGGCATCCAGACTGTCCGTTGAAAATAGACAGCGAGTGTCTGAGCGCAGAAAAACAAGACGATGGAACATGTCTTGGATTCACCAATAACATGTATGAAGATGAGATACACTTCCGCTGCAAAGAGTGTGAAATCCACTTCCTATACCCACAGGAGACCGCCGATGAAACGACTGATAATTAACTGCGAAAACGGACTCAGCCCCGCGCAATACGCACAGACGGCGGCCACTATCGCAAGTGAGTTTGAAAAAGATAAGGGAGAACGAACACGTGTTTCAGTACGCTTCTGGTTAGACAAAAACCATCCCGACGAAGTGCTCGGGATGGCATGGGGGCGTAACTATTCAGACAGCGGAGCGATATATCGCATCACATATGATCTGACCCGTTATCGGATGCCGTATCCGGCAACGCCAACGACAAGTTAAATCTTGCTGTCACACTCCGCTATGTAACTCTGCACTTTTGCGACAGTAAGACCGAGCCGAAACAGCGGCGTTAATGGATCGTCCTGCAACTGATACTGAACATTTTTGACCGGTGCATCCGGGTCCATCAAATCGGCATCCGGGTCCACCGGTTCCACACGAACACAGTGAAGCGCATCTGTAATCCCGGCATCACCCGGCGCAAGGTCGGCCACCTTCACCCAACCCATACGGCCATCTAAAAGTTCCTGTAACTTCTTTTTCGTACCAGCCGGATCAACCGGGATACAATTCTTTATGTCTTGCTCTGTTGCAAAATGACTAGGCAGCCCGTACATCTTTCATCTCTACCTCCACTTGTGCCAGCCGCTCATACAACTGCACGGATTTACAAAAATTATAGCAGTTTGCATGTTTTACCCAGCCAATCGTGCTGTATAAAAACGCCCTGCGATACTCAGCAGGCAGCGTATTAAAGTTCGGATGCAATATCTTTTTCCGAATACGTTTAGCCGTGGATTTTCTGAGCAAAATGTACCCTGCCGGGAAGTATCTGTACCCCAAAAAATCTAATCCCTGTGTCGTGGGAAACACACTCATCTTCGATAACTTCAACGCTAAACCATTCGCGCACAGCTCCCGCAATGCCGCACCCCATTCATGCAACTGAGATTTATCATTGCTGAACGCCAAAAAATCATCGCAATACCGCACATAACTTTGTATCTTCAATTCCTTCTTCGCAAACTGATCCATCTCATTCAAGTAAAGGTTCCCAAACCACTGTGATGTCAGATTACCAATCGGTACATTTGTCTCACCGGGGAAACTGTCCACAATATTATCAATCAGCCACAATGTATCCGGGCATTTGATTTTCTGCCGCACTATCCCCTTCAATATTTCATGATTTATTGACGGATAAAACTTGGATACGTCAGCCTGCATACAGTATTTGTACTTACGCACAAATTCCATAGCCCTCTGACTGCCCTTATGGATACCGCGCCCCTTGATACACGCATACGTATCATGAATAAACAAATCCGTCCAAATCGGAGTAAGTACATTCATCAACGCATGTTGTACTATCCTATCCGGCGCGAAAGGTAATGCGTATATTGTTCTCTGCTTTGGAATGTATATGTCATGTGCGGAATACGCCGCTGTAAAGAACGTTTTATCCACCAGTGCATTACGAATCATTTTTAAATTTTCTACTTCGTTTTTCTCAAACCGAAGCACACCACGTAACTGAGCCTTTCCCTTACGTGCTTTCCGATATGCCGACGCAATATTTTCCTCTGTAACTATCTGACTATAAAGATTGCCGTGTCTTTTCATAAATTATTAGTGGGAGTGGCTTTCGGTCTCCCTACTAACCCCTCCCACCCTTCAATTATGTATTTTGCTCCCTTTCGGGAACACGGTCTGCACGTTCAGCCGAGTGAAGTCCTCGGCTTTGTTACAGCCGATTGTTACCCGTATCCGTGACTGCGAGTGCCGTTGTTCGCATTAGAATGAGAACGTGCATTATTCGCATTACGTGCCTGAGAACTGCAACTGGAAGAATTATTCCAATTACCCTCCCTGAACAGTATGTCTGAGTAACATGCAAACCTTACCTACTAATGTAAACCATAATTACAAAAAGCACAATACCCCAAATGAAAAAAAATTAATTTTTTTTCACTCGGCTCCGCGACCGCGAGCGCCGCCGCTCGCACGAGAATGAGAACGCGCAGCAGTCGCACTACGCGCCCGAGAACCGCAACCGGAAGAATGAGCCCAACCACCCCCCGCCAACAACGCGATTGCCAATCCCCACATAGAACCCTTGCCGCCAGCCTGCGGATACGGGCCATATGCAGTAGTAGTCATAGCCTGCCATGCCTGCGTGGGAGCAGCGTCAGTACCTCCAGTACGTGCATACACAGAACCAACCGCACCGCCGCCACCTTCCGATTCCAGCCACTGCCACAAACAGCCGACCATTTCCTCACAGCCGCAGTAAGAAATAATCCTCTGACTGTTCGTTGCCGACCGACCGCCAGCCCCACCGCTTGTAGCACCAGCCTCATTTGCACCTGCGACTGCAACTGCTTCCGGGCCGCCCAATGCCGCCGCCGCAAACTCCGCATCACGCAATAGCCGCTTCCCGTTGACAAACATATCTTCTACGAAATCTACATACGGGCGGTTTCGAGCAATCGTACCCTGATACGCACTCATAGCGTTCACACCAGTCCCGCTTTGCAGGTAAATATCCACCCAAAAACCGAGATACCGTTCATACGTCAACCCCGGCTGTGGCGTTCTTTTTTGACTCGGACGATGCTTCAAATCCCAAAACGACAGCGGCAGAATATCCCCCGCCAACCAACCGTTAAGCTCGTGGTCAATTGTCTGGCCGCCGCGCACATACGTAGTAGCCGAACCCTTCGACGCGCACAGCGTATGAAACCCACCAATCTTCCGCGAAGAATCTGTCGGTACTCCCATCGGTGATGTTGTATTGAGTGAAATCTTCAACGACGTGGTAAGTTCCTGCACGTCATCAATGCACAGATACACAAAATAATCCTTACCAGCCACAAACGATGTTCCCGTATCCAACAAATCCTCTGCGTTCGGTATTACGATGTCGTCGCGCACCGTCCAGATGTAATACTCCCCGGACGCACTCCCCGGCAAATCAATACGAATAAACGTATGACCCTTTATCCCCAATCCTCTACGCGAACTGGATAGCGGAGTAATAATCTGATTGTGCGGAGTGCTGTACGATGCAAACGGCAATAGATTTATCGCCGAAACAATATCGTCAATCGAATACGCTTGCAGCTTAGGAAAATTCTGAAAATCAATAGTCTGTGGCATGAAATATCACTCCTTAGAAATTTGCCTGCACAAAACTAACGATGCCGTAGAACAAAGCCTTTGCCATACGGATTTTGTACTCAGCAACCATTAGTTTTCTAGCCATATCGTTATTTGAAATGAAGTCCAGCTCTACCAGCGCGGAGGGTGCGCTGGTATTCTTCACCAACGCAAAATCTTTCTCCTTACCCATTCCCGGAGTATTTACCTCGTCCCTAATCCTGACATCCGGGAACTCAGCCATCCACTCCTTATAAATGCGGTCGCACAGGTCATCGCACTTCGTATGTCCCACCGATGTAAACGCCTCAAACCCCGTAGCAGACGAATTTGTCGCGGCGTTCGTATGAATCGACACAACCAAATCCACCTTCTCGTTGTTTAAAACCTTGGTACGATTGTTAAGAGCCACCGCCGAATCATCATCACGAGTCATGAATATCTTGAAATGACCGTCCTTCTCCAACCGCTGTTTCAACAGCAGTGCCACGTCCAGATTTATATCTTTTTCCTTCGCGTCAACATTCTTATTGACTGCGCCCGGATCATTGCCGCCATGTCCCGCATCAATCCCGACACAAACCTTTTTCTTACCCGGAAGATTAATAATAACTGCGGGGGGCGTTGCTTCCTTCGGCAAATGCGTCGCCGCCATCCCCAACATTTTCTTTAAAAGCTCACGCTGCGAGTCTTTAAGCACGTTCAGCTTAGTTTCAAGTGCCCATTCCAAACTAGCTAAACGTTTACTCTCCCACGATTCCCCGAAAATTTCAGGACCGAACCGCTCGGCCAACCCACATAGCTTATTGAAATACTGCGGGTCCGTAGCCCAGCCAGCGTTAGCAAGCGCGGCAAAGCACAACCAGAACGATGCCAAACTACTCTGTAATCCAGCATCCGCATACCGCCGCTCAATCCACTTAGCCGCAAAATCATTGAAAAAATGCTCCGGTGAGCTATACTTGCGAAACTCGGCAACCACCGAAATTTCTCTCCCGCCCACAAACTCTTTCGTTTGCCGAGGATATACCGCGCCGCCTGCCTTCTTCCAAGCATCTGTCGCCTTTATACCAGCAAAATTAAATGCTTTAAGCGCAAGCTCAGAACCCGTACCCGCCGACTCAAGCCAAATCTGGCACATCGCCGCATACGCATTGATATACTTAACGCCCCCCAAAGCCACATACAATTCACGTGCCGACTTATAAACTGCATTACTCATATTGTTCGCCCCCTGCTTATCTCTTAATTATTTTGGTTACTTGGTCAGTAACTATCTTCGGGACAACATTCTTTAACTGGTCCTCAACTACCGCCATAGCTGAATCCTTCAATTGGTCAGCAGTATTTTTCAACTGATCCTGCACCGCTTGCGTGGTCGATTCCCGTACCTTATCCATCACAGATGAAATCACAGGAGCTATATCAAGGTCCGAAAACGTAGGAAGTTGAGGTGTCATAGCGTTTATCGTCGCCGCACCCGGTGTACTCATAATATGTCCCTGCCCGAACACCGGCGAGGAATCCTCTATATCATCCTCATACGCCCATTCATCAGGGTCCGGTTCCTCACTGCGCGGACATTTATTGTTGACTACTTTATTTCCAAGAAGAAGTGTGATATTACCTGTCAAAAGGAGTAGCAGACCGTTGAAATACTCCGTGGGCTTACCAAAAAACTGCTCACCCACCCATGCCCCGATAACCATAGCAAGACTTGCCAGCACAATTACCCGGAACATTGAAATATATTTCCCTTCGTAAATCACTCCCACCACGTCACGCCAGAATCCAAAAAAGATAAAATGGGCCATCCGATTAACATACTTCATTTGCTATTCCTCCTGCTTTAATTATACTTGTACTATGCATTTAGCCCTAAGTAGGAACACCCGCCCGATACGCATATTACCTGCCGATAACATACAGCCAATCACCGCTGTTTGTAAAATTCCATGTTCTTCTTTATCCGCTGTAGTCGATGCACAATACAAAAAAATATTCATCATCGACATGTCCCTCGTATTTTCTATGCAGCTACCGGAAATTCAGGGATTCGTACTCAATGACCTCGCCATAGCCAGCATTGAAATATTCGATCCCGCACTGGATTCAGCAAACGCTACATGCGCCGACCTTGCATGTAATGAAACCGGAAACGTTATCTACGCTCTAATTCTTGATCCGCCAGCAGCATACATACGAACATATCGTTTCGTCAATCGTAAACCCATGTGGCACACGTATATCCCGTGGCGTATCCCATTTGATGACGGAATACTCATATGGCCGGACGAAGAACGCGCCGGAATTATCGCATCGGAAGGTGAAAATCCGAGCAATTGGATGAATTTAACCGACACCCAGCAAATGATTCTACGCACTAACTTCCTCGAAAAATACTTTACTGACTCATCCGACGCTGAAATCCATAAATCTGGAAGCGTACATTACATCTCACAGACTACTCCGGGAGGAAGTTTAGTCTATAAAAACAATAGGCTATATGCAATTACTTATAGACAGTTCAATCTTGCATACTACCGACGTGCTGAATTGATGACAGCAACCACAAATCGAACACCCCCCAACCCCACAATAGTTCCTTGTTGGGCTACGGTAATGCATACACTACATGGTATAGATGGGCATCTGATAGCTAAAAACTGGTTATCAAAAGTTGGAAATTTTGCATCGGGTCCTGTAGGTGGTGGTGGGCAAGACCCAAATGCTTCTACATATACCAACGCTGTTTTCAACGGCGCATCTGCTTACGATAACAAAATCATATTGGGAAAACGACAAGACAGTAATTGCATACTGAATACACTCGAATTTTATCCTAACGTAATCAATCCTATACCTAACATCTGGCACCAGCGCAGAGGGCACGGAGAGATCGTCACCATACCCATTCCATCCGACACAACGAAGTATAAATACCTCCCGCAGACTTCACTATATGTCGTATACCCCTTTGACCTAACCATGCCAGCCTCATTGACCTCAGATGATTCTGAACGAAAATTATTCGCGTCCATCGGCGGCCACATATGGACCTTCGACGCGCTGGACTATACAATTGTTGTTCAGTATGAAGATGGAATAGCTTACGGAGACATCATCGACCTCGGAGATATTCTCGATGCCATACCCAAAGCAATACGGTGTTTCATCAGAAACGACAGCACATCACTCATGGAAGATGTGCAAATCCGCATACATCTGGCATATGACAACCCCCGGCGAGACGACATCTTTCTCAACGTCCCCCCTGAACCGGAAGGATTCAAGCATATTCGTCTCGGTAATATCGTACCCGGAGGAAGTAAAGAATTTATCGTCAGAGCTTACGCCTTAAATGTTCAAGACCAAGAAAAAGGCTTTACCTACAGAGTGCCATTGTATATAGAATACAAACGCAATGAATATAATTAACGATACACCCCATACTGAAACTCAATAATCGTCGTCGGTGGATTAAGATACACCAATTCCAACTCAACAGATGCCCCGGCAGGTAATACGGAAATCATCGCCGGAGACAAATACATTTCATTCGACATCGCCCGTATTCTGATGTCCCGCAAATTAACATACGATGCTGTATTCGTAATACGAATAGGTACTTTACCGCCATTAGGATTACGATACGGAAAATCGAGACCGTCTGTTTTTACCCATCTCTCCCGCAGATAAAACTCAATCATCAAAAAATCCAACTGATATTCATACAGCCACCCGTCCATCGTGGCATATAACCGACGATAATTCAGCGATGAAGTTATCTTCTGAAACGCAGGATTCCCAAATATCTGTGCGTTAAACATATCCTCGCCAACCAAATTAGCAGGATTTAATATGGACGACCCAACCAACTGACTATGCAAATCCTTAATATCGAAGCAGCAAATATTGTACGGTTGGCGTATATAATCCACCACATTTTGTGATAACTGAAAATAATCCCTGTGATCCTGCTTGATTACCACATCGGATTCATCAAATTTGTGGCAAGTTTGCGTCCAGTTATCTGGTAGTAAGGCAAGACGCATCGACCGCAAAATTAATTTCCCATCCACAGCCAAAATATTGGACTTCATAGGACGAATTTTTTCCCACGGTAAATATTTGGGCAGCTCCCCGATAATTCCAACTCCAACTTCCTCATGCGTAGCTTCCCGGAATACATACAGCACCATCAATAACGTAAAGAACGGCGCATAAAACACCGGACACAGCACGTAAATATAATTCATATATGCGCAAATAGAACACATCTCATAGATACGCTGTGCATCTATGTACATCGAGTGTGTGCCCAGCCCACAGGTGTTTAAGTGCTTCCGCATGGCATGAATATCCGGGATAGTCTGATACTTACCGAACTCATTCTTGAAATCCATACTCCACTGCAATTCAGCGGGGACTATTCCATCCCGCCACGCCCCCTGCGCGGTACGAGGGAGCAAATCCGTATAATCCTCCCACTTATTCGGCGGCGGATCGGCTAACGGCAGCACATCATCCAATAAATCCTCCGGTCGCGTATTCCAAATCAACCAACGGCGTTCATCCCGAGCAGTAGCTGTTTTCATATACGGTGCCGGAACAAAAAAATCCGTATGAACTTTACCCCGCAGTGCATGATAAATAATATTCTCCCGCCGCCTATCTACCCACGGTGTTGGCAGCGAATCAAACACAGACCAATTCGGCAGATAAGCAAACACATTCACAATGCCATTAGGGTTATCATACAAATCCACACACACAATCTTCGTATCATACTGATGATCCTCCACAGGAACAACCACCAATAAATACATGCGGCAAGCGTCCGTATGTAATGCGATGTCACATATCTGACCAATCTCCCGCTGATAATACCAATTACCTATCTCATGCACATTCGTATGCTGTAGGTGGGTAATACCATCGACAGAAAACGAATTGGCCGTCAACGCTATTCGTCCAATCAAATTCTTATCTAAATCGGCAAAGTATATATTCTGAGTGCTTACGTAGTCACTTACGCACAGCAACCTGCTAATCCCCGTAGGCACCCGCCGTATCAATCGAACATCAAATTTAATACTCATTATGGTATCCCTCGGGTGTATGACACAATCACCTTCACCGGCTTAGGGTCAAGAATGGTTGAATCAGTCTCCACCTTTACAAAAAACGGTACACTGGCACCCACAGGTACATCCGGTAATGCTATCTCAAACTCCCAAACCACGCCGTCCAACGATACATGAGTATACATGTAATAAACATAGTCCACATCAGGTAATATCCGTATCTTTGGGGATAATAAATAACAAAAATCATCATCATTTATAAACTCACACTGGAGTATCTTCGGCTGCGATACCAGCACCCGACCAACCATAATATCCGTTCGAGTATCCAGCAATGTTCCGTTATGCATAGACCGTATCAAATAATGCGCGACATCCCAGCGATACACATACCCACGACTACTCAGTGCGTACACCACCAACCCTTGCGGGTCATGCGATATGCTGATTATCGTCTCGTTAATATTAAACGGCGGGGCTAAAGCACCATCCGCATCCTGCATCTCCGGTACTATATCTTCCCCGGAAAGGTACTCCACAGGCTCCCTGTTGGGCTTCCAAGTCAAATGATAGGTATCCCACCACCGTACCAAATCTTCGTCCGTTAAATCGGTCAGCAGTATCTCATACGGGTCCGGGGGACCACTAATCCAATCCGGTTCCTGATCCGCCCACCTGAAACAATTCTTCGACAGCCTCTTTTTTATCGGACTAAATGCCCGATATATCCGCTGATCCCTTGCCATCATGAATGTAATCATTCGATTATTAGTATCAAACGGCAAAAACTCATCAGTCGGCGTGGAACGATATTCCTCAAACGGTGACTGTCCTATCAGCTCCACATTCTCCACATATCCAGTCAGATAATCCAACGTTATAACGTGACACTGCAAAAATGGGACCTTAAACTGCAACTGCATCACCATTCGCGGGTCCATCGGCAGATTAGCTATCGTGTAATCCACATCTACCTGATACTTAGTATGCTCAAGAAACTTCACATTTTGTGTCCACGTAGCTAATGTATCTACATCAACAAATGGCACTCCATTATCTGCCAGCCGCTGTTCCATCTCCCGCTGTAACGTCACATTCCAATACTGCCACGTCACCACCGATATAATCAATTGACTGCCGATTATCTCTATCCACGGCTTATACTGCGGATGTGCCAGCCCGACAGGTGTTCCCAATATATTTATGTCCGATTCCCCAACAGTAAAATCATTATCCATATACGACGGTACACGCAATGGAGGACGCGAATCAAATACAGCCTGCGGTAATGGCATAGGAGGTTCGTCACTGAACGCAATAACGTCCTCCTTGAGAGAACACCACAAAAGAAACATCCTGCCACTCGCATCTTCAAACAATAAAACTATCTTGTTTAATGCTGGTGTAATAGCAATGTCTTTTACTATCGAATCATCTATGATGGGTAAAGTACAGGATGAAATTACTACGCCCTGCTCAATCAACAGTACAACTGGCTTGTTCCGCAGCACCAACACAAATCGGTCACGATTTATCGTAGCAATACCGGCAAACTCATCGTATAACCAAGGGATAGCACCGTCGTCAGCTACATTGGTACTTAATTCTGGATCATATCCGGCTGGTCTAACATCTATCCGCTCTCCATTTATATACGTCATGCCCACACTTCCATCTGCAATGCAGTCTGTACACCCCATCATAGCAGGATGTACGCAAATTTTCATGCATAGTAAACTTCTTCGTGTGTCTAATGCATTACTAAGACAGGCATAGTCAAAGTGTAACCAGTACGGATTTGTCCGCGCCGATTAGATGGTCCTGTACCATGTAAATCACTCAAACAGCACAGCCATACATTCCCGAACGGATCAGTGTAATGACAGGGCTCCACGGTATAACTGACCAAATATTTCAACAGGTTAAACCAAATAGGCTGACACATCGGAGACGACAGCTCTAAACTACCGTCCTCAATATACGCCACGTGAGGCTGTTGTATGAGCGGTAATCGAGCATGACGCATATTCGCTTCCGGTACTTTAAACTCTATGGGATTCTCAACAAAATAAATAGTCTCACGAGGACTAAGACCAAGACCAGTAGAAAATTTAGTGGCCGATAAAGTAGCGTATCCCTCAGTATCAGTTGATCCGCGCAGGAAAAATACAATTCGATACGGCACATCGGTTTCAAACGTCTCCAAATCAGCAGTCGCAAAATTGAGTGCTGTAACTCCGTCCAAACCATACTCAGTCATGTGTATATGTAACTTTGTCCCCACAGTAGTTAATTGGAATAAAATACTAACCCCAGCGGTAGCCACACTAAAGACGGGTATTGGCATACTCGGAGAGGCCATCGCCCCTTCCTGATGAAACGTTCTGAATCTTGTCTCTATCGGCCAACCAACACGCCGATGTATTGAGAACTGCATAGCATCCATCGGCAGCCACCACGGAGCTGAGTATCGAAGAAACCCCACCCCTATCTCCTGCCACGGAGGATTAGGTCCAAGCACGTATGGGTTCGGTGGAATAAATTTATGACTTCGCACAAAGATTTCCGTAAACGATGGCTCGCCGGTCTTTACATAGAACGACGACACCATACCCACCAAAGGGTCCTCTCGATAATGATGAAACCTGAGTCCTTTTTGAGTTGCTGTCGGGAATGTATCAATAATCGGCTGCCAATGATTGAGCCGATACCGACTGCTGTTTGCATATCGTTCCTCATATGCCACCGTTTCAGGACTAAAATATTCCAGCCTGCTGCGCTCAAATCCGGGTAACGATAAATTCAAATCAACATACGGTAGCATCGGCATCCCTCACAAGCTATACTTTATACAATTAAACCATCAAAATAGGAGTGATACTAATGCCCATCCAAACTGACTTTCAAAACAGCTTCGTACCCCCCCCCCCCCCCGAAAAATTCTTCTTTTTTCCCCTAATAAAATCCCACAAACCCCCCACCCCTTTTCAAACCAACCCACCCCAAATACACCTCATAAATCTCTGC
>Ga0099364_10008047_pt1 | contig 14917 bp, 17 predicted proteins | sample TergutTh196P3_FD_73070 | JGI IMG/M metagenome (GOLD analysis project Ga0099364, IMG submission 73070) | Microcerotermes parvus P3 segment gut microbial communities from Pointe-Noire, Republic of the Congo - Th196 P3 | ecosystem: Host-associated > Arthropoda: Insects > Digestive system > Gut ... | reverse complement strand
ATAAAATCTTATTTATGAAAATTAATTCTAATTTAAGAAAATAAAATCTTATTTATGAAAATTAATTCTAATTTAAGAAAATAAAATCTTACTTAAGAAATATAATTCTATTTAAAACTTAAAAACTTATCTTATTTTTTTAATAAAGTAAAATTCATTATTTAATTTAGAAAAATTAAATAAGAACAGAAAAAATAGCTATAAATGATTAAATTAAAACAAATAAATAGCTATTTAAAAGAATTAAGCAAAGATTTTAGTTCAGCTACTGCAGATCTATGGATTTTACCAGAATTTCTATCTCCTCCAACACAAGCAGCACCTCTAACACCAACAACATCACAACCAATGTCATAAAGAGGTTTTAATTGTTCTTTTTTTACAGATCCAGCTAATGCCGATTTTAAACCATAGCTATGGATTTCATCCACAAATTTTTCTAAATCATCAATGTTTAAATAATCAAAAAGAGTTTTTCCATCTTTTACTGCAGTATCCAACATAGCTAAATCTGAACCTGAGTCTTTAGCTATTTTTGGAATTTCCCAAGGGCTTACCGCACCAACACGATGAGCATCAGCATAGCCAGAAGCAACTACAATAGCTTTAGAATTCTCATGTTTTACAGTTTTAACCACATTTTCCATAACTTCTAATGCTTCATTATAATTTGATGTTCCGTACAAGCCTACTTTAATATAGTCTGCACCAGAATTTAATGCACCGCAAGCTGCAAGAGAAACAGTTCCAGGTTTATAAGGAACATCACCTAAAGTAGCACTAACCAAGATATTATCAGGAGTTATTTCTCGAATATTTTTGATTACCCATGGAAAATTAGCACCAAGAGATCCTTCTTTAGGATTTTTAACATCAACAATATCTGCACCGCCTTCAATAGATTCAAGTGCCTCATCATTATTTATAGGACTTATTAACAGAAACAATCCATTTCCTCCAATAAAATCATGAAAATATCATAATTATCATTTTAAAAATTAATAAATCTTAATTTTTAATATAAGAAAAATAAACAATATAATTTTTTTTATAAAATAGGAATAATACTAAGGGTAAATTGATTATATTATTATTTAATATAATTAGGACATATTATTATAAAAACTTTTAGATAAAGATTGTGAATAAAATAGTGAACTAAAAAATGAAAAGAAAAACCAGTAAATGTTAATATGAAAATAGAAAAAGTTAATAATTAATGTTTTAAAAGTTAATAATTAATGTTTAAAAAGTTAATCTTTATCACTTTCTTTTGGTTGATTAATCAAAATTTAGCTATTTTCAAATATTTCATCTAAAAAACATTTAAATGAGACAAGAAATGATTTTTTTCATGAAAAGTAAAATTGTTCCTAGAAAATAAGTTTGCACCTGTAAAAAATGCATATATTATGATAAAAAAATTATAATAAATATAATTATATGATCTTTAGAGGAATTTAAAGGAAAAACAGTGAAATCCTTGGTGTTTCATTAAGAATATAGATAAAGATACTAACTATATGGAAGATAAAGAAGAATTTGAAAAATCTTCAGTTGGAGTATCTATCTGTTTAATAAGATAGAATACACGGAAAATTACAAAATTACAGTGAAAATTACAAAGGATCATGTAGCTGAAAAAATGAAAAACATAATTAACAGATATGAGGCTTGAAAATGGATTTTAATCATGAAAATTCATATATTGATGAAAGTAATGGGAGTTTAGATGAAAATTCCTACTTTTTAAAAAAAAAATCAACTACATAATGATGTTTTAGAAAAACATATTGAAAAGTATGTTAATGAAAATGAATCAAATATAAGTCATTTCAATATAATAAAAGAATTTTTAAAGAAAATATCTTCCAAATATGCAATTAAAGAAGTATATTCTATTGTAGAAAATAATGAGCCTGATGTGGACATAATTTTTATCTTAAAGGTGGATAAAAACATTTCCTCATCTGAAAAAAGCGATTTAGATTTAAAAATTTTCAATGAATCTCTTGATTTTGCTGAAGAAAACAATCTAGTAGATAATTTCAATAAAACTGCTATTTTTCTTAGGAGATAATATGATTATGAGTGATTACTTTGAAGCGACCTATTTCTACAAATTAGCTAAAGAACTAAAAAAAAGTGAATTAAATTTTAGCAATAAAATAATAAAAACTCATTAAAAGGAGATAGTAAATAATGAAAACTCTATCTAAAAAGATCGAAATAGATCAAGAACTATTTAAAACTATTAGTAAGTTGGCGAAAAAGGGAAACAATATGGAAGATGAGATTATAAATGATATATTGAGAAAAGAATTTAAAAAAGATGAATAAAGATTACTTACTAGAAAGGGTATGATTTTAGCTAAGGATAATATTAAAAATGAAGACATACCTAGTTTTTTTGATTTGGGAGGGATTATTAAAGCTGAAAAAACCCTTTGATAGTGTTAAAGAAATAAGAAAAATGAGAGGAGGAGAATGATATTATTAGATGCGAATTATATTGTTTCTTTTTTTGTTTGTAATAATAAAAATCATGTGAAAGCTTTAATATGAATCTGAAGTTTTATAGGGATTTATTGAAAATTTCAGATGAGTAAATGTTAGTAAATTTACATAATTTTTTTTGAAGAAATCATTTTAAATAACTTTTTCACGTCTTTTTTTTGTTTATTTAATTTTATAAGGTAATAATTAGGATTACTCTCAATAATAAGATTATAAAAGGTAACTTTCTTCAAGTTCATCAACATCCAACTTTATACCTTTACCTTCATCAATAATTTTATCACGTTTTTCCATTCTATCCCAAAAATCACAATCTTCAACTTCTAATTCAATTTCACCATTGTTAGTAATACCCGTGACTTTTATGATTTTCCTTTCAATTTGTTTAAGTATTATTTTTGAAACAAGTATCTTTATAGTGTTTGTCATGAATTATCACATCATATAATTTAATAAAACTATTTATAAAACATCCGAAAGATTAAAATGACTTCAAAGAAGTTTATATGGAAAAAATAGATGGATAACATTAGTAGATATGTAGAATATTTTATTTCGAAAAGAAAATAATTGAACTAATGTAAAAAGATAGTTTAAAAAAAAATCTATACAGAACAGCATTGAGCTTAGAAAAATAAGAATATAAATCCATCAAGGGCAATACATGGAGATAAATTAAAAAGGATTAATGTATTTTAACTATTTTATCTTTATTATCAAAATCTGAGTCAAAACTAACTATTTCATATATATTTAAGTCATTCATTAACTGAATGGTTACACTATCAGCAAATGATAAATTATGATATTTTACCAAGATTTTCATTGCTATATTGAAAATTTTTTGGTTAGGTTCTAATATAGTAAAATTATTTACAATGTAGTCATAAGCTATTTTTGCTTCATTAACTCCAGCTTTTTTATTAATTAAAGTTATTGTTTCGCTTAATATCAGGTTTGTAATAATTTTTTCTTTGTTTTGTACAAAAAATTTATTTTTTTTAGCTTTGTTATGCCATTGATCATTTTTTACAAATAAACCCACAATATAATTAGTGTCTATAAATATCAAACGTCCTCTCCTCTTTCAATCTTTTTCATCTCTTCTACACTATCAAAAGGTTCTTTTGCTTCAAATAAACCTATCATTTTATCTAAATCTTCTTCGTTAGGATTATATTGTTCTTTGTTTAATATTTTTATATTTCCATTACCTAATCTTTTTATTCTTTCTTCCAATGTCTCATTTTGAATTTTTTTTATTTCTTTTTTTATAATATTATTTATAAACTCGTTTTCAGTAGTATTTTCACCTTTAGCTATTTCACTAATTGTTTTGAGTAATTTTGGATCTATTATAAGTTTTATAGATGTTACTGGCATTGTTTGATTCTCCTTTTTAGTGATTATTTTTTTTTCAATTTATTTAAGTTTTTGCTATCTTCATAGGTAATAAATCGAACATCAATATATAAATGAAACAAATACAGTATTTTACTTAATAAGTACAACAAATAAATTCTTATAAATAAGGTTAAAACTCTTTTAAATTAAATTTAAAACGATTTAATAAATTATTATTAAAAAAATATTTTTAATAAATGTTAAAAAGATATGTACTATAACTGTGTGTCAAAAGTTTACCTCTTATCAAATTTTTTCATCAAAAACACATATTTTTATGAGAGATATATATCCTAATCACGAAATATTTATCATAGTTAAGAAATATTTATTATATAAACTATTTCTTAAGAGGCAAATTTTGGATGTAATCGACACCACCAAATGATTAAAAAATTAAAAAAAAAATCAGTGAAAATCATATTCATTGATTCCTAAAACTCTATAAATTTTAGTGATATTTTCTATTGTTGTTTTATTTTTTAAAATTTTATTATCATCACTTATGAATTGGAGTTTATGAATGACTTTTCCGAGATCATGGGCATCTAAAATAATATTCATATCATCGCCAGGAATATCAAGATCATCATTTCCATCAATATTTAATTGCTGTTCAATGCTAGGATATTTCTGCTTTCTGAAATGAGGGGATGACATTTTTTTTAAACAAAAAGACATTGTCCAAAATTCTGTTGATAGATAAATTTTCAATAAATATGAAAAATTTAATAGTTTTGAAAAAATCGTTATTTAATTCCTATTTTTAAAAAAGAGTATAAATAGCTATTTTTGAAGTATTAAGGAAATATTCATTATTAATACTAAATCTTTTCATCAGCAGGATTCTGGACAGTACCACAAAAATGTTTATCTTTTAATAATTTCTTAATGACTAATCTTTTATATCTTTTTAATAAAGGAATTATTTCAGATGAAAATACGTGACTTTTTAGATTTGATTCTTTCCAAAAATTCGTGAAAATTTTTTCTAAGCTTCTCTGACTAAAATTTTCTAAATTAAATTTAATAGAAATGTCAATGATATGTTGTTTGTTTAAAGATGTATTCATTTTACTTAATTCAGCAATCAAATCAAAAATCAAATCATCAAAAGCAGCTCTTTTTCTGTTAAATACTTTATTGAATTCATATACTACATTGTCAGACCAATATAACGAGCAAGAATGATTGAATAATTTTTCGAGAAGGTATGTTGTGGATCTTGTCTATAACAAAACCCAATAAGGATATTATTATCTAAAAAAAGCGAATCCAATCAATCAATCCTTGAACAAATCATAAGTAGCAGCAATAGAATCTTTATAAATATCCTCGTCAGATTCTATTAGTGAATAAAATTCCATTTCTTTTTCAGAAAACCTACTAGAAAAAATTTCATATTCATGGACGTATTTATTAATTATATCTTCAGAATTAAGTTTTTCAGATTTTAGAATCATTTCCACACAAAAAGTAAGTTTTTGTATAATGTGAATATTTCTAATAGTAAATCTACTTCTTCAACTGTTATATTTTCTTCAAATAAAACATAAGAAAAAATATCCTTAATCCTAATTAAAAAATATGAGTCTTTAGGCATATCTTTTTCTTTTTTGTTTTCAAGATCTTTAGAAATATTTATCATCAAATCGAAATTAGATAATATAACATTTTTATAACTTTCTGAAAATATTTCAAAATTATCTCCAACATCATTTTTTATCTTTTGAACATTATTAGAAACAATTATGTCCTTAATATCTTTAAAAAAGTCTATTATAGCTTCAAAAACACTTTCAAATGAATTAATTCCTAATATAGAAGGATATTGTGAAGCAACCTCTAAATGACTCATCTTTACACCATCAGTATCAATATTTTTATTTTTAAAAAACTTTAACAAATATATTTTTAAATACTTGTAAAATTTTCCATTTATATTAGTGTATATACTCATATGCATACATAACATATTTAAAAATTTAGACTTGAAGCTCTTAAGAAAAAAATTAATATGTTTAAATACTTTTTAGAATATATGAATTTTCAATGGTAAACTGTAGGCTAGAGTTAACTTTTTTTTTAACTCTTGTTCTTATCTTTTTTTTAAATATAATATTATAACAATGTGATATTAATCTTGTTAATTTCTCTTTTCAAGTTCATCAACATCCCAAACAATACTTTAACTTTTTTTAATCTCTATGATTCTTCATTAATTCTTTTTTAAGTTGTTTAAACTCAAATACAGATTTAAATTCTTCATCTATATGAAAATTCAATTTTTAAGTATTCATTATCAACATACATTGCTTCTTTTTCTTATCATCTTTTTTTTTAACATTGTTGTCTTTGAAAAATTCTCCTAAAAAAATTTTTTCTCTTTAAATAACTTTTTTAAAATTTTCAATTATTTTTTTGGCTTTTTACCTATTTTTTATTATTTTCCATCAATATCAATATTGCTTCTTAAAAAAAGTAATATAATGAAGTTAAATCATGATTTTCAGCTTTGCAAAAGAATATTAAAAGTATTAATGTGAGCAAATACACAAAAGTAAGTGAAACTAATGTTACAGAGGGGTTTCTTGCTTCTGATTCAAAAGATATACATATATTTGAATATCCAAAAACAATGAAAAAAATATTGCCAGTGCGAAGTAGAAAAGTCCTAAATGATTATCTCAATACAGTTAGACACGAAGCTTTCCATATTCTTGATGAATTTAAATCAAACGGAAATTTAAGAAATAATAGGTTGTCTCATTCTAGAGAATATATTAAAGTTATTGAAAAAGACAATGAATTTTATAAAACAAACAAAGATGAAAATTTTTTCAAAGAAGGAGAGATGCAATTTGTTGATGATTCTTCTTTTCCTTCTAGATATGCTCTAAAAGAAGGAATATCAGAAGATTTTACGAAGCTGGTCGAAGATTCCTAGATTCAAAAGACTTATCTTTTGCAAAACAATTTCCTAATAGAAATGAATATATAATAAAACTGATAAAAAGCAATTCAGCTACATTCAACAAAAATCGGATAAAAATAGATACAAAAAAAAGATGTAAATCATATTTACAATAATTTTAGAACGATAAAATAAGAACTGAAAAGAACAAATAATAATGTGAAAAAATTATAAAAAAATAGAAAACAAAATAATCATTAATCTTTGAAATAATCAGCTAATACTATAAAAAATATATATAATTATGCCGTAGCTAATTCAGCAGGAAAAACAGGCATACTCATATCATTAGTAGTAGATGAGTATAAGGATAACTCATTTTTTTTATTGTGAACATTTACAATAATTTTAACATCAACACAAATAATATCTTTATTAACAATTACAGTTAATTTTAAATCAGTGATATTTTTTAAACTACATTTATCAATAGCTAATACAGTAGAAGCATTTAAAATTTCAATAGCTACTGGTTTGCTTTTTTTATCAAAATCCATTATAATATTATTATTTAATTCAACAGAAATCTTATATTTGTAATCAATTTTCTTTTTAATGAATATTGCATCAGCATCCCCATCATATTCATATTCGACTTCAAATATTTTATTCTCTAACATTATTTTATTCTCCTAGAACTAGAATGGACATAAACAGTTATTAATTTAATAGTTTCCATATTTAATATAGCAATTATAACATAAATATCAGCATTTTCCAAATTTGGATGTTCATAAATGACTTTAAAAGTATTTGATGATGTCTTATTATTTCCTTCAGGAACTGAGTTTTTTAATAAGTTATAAACAGTTTTTCGATCACATTCTTCTGATTTCTAGAAATCTTTTTTGACAATGTTTTGTTTCATAAATACTAACAGAATCTAGTTTTCTAATTTTTCTCAATATTCTAGCTAATTGGTCTGTGTTGAAATCATTGATACCAAATCACCACTTAGACTCTTTTTTGAAGAAATTAATTTATATAGTATAAATAAATATTTTTAATTTATTTGATATAAACTTTCTCATTTTTAAAGCGAGTGACAAAAAATTTCCTGCTAGAAATTTACATTTCGTTCTTCATATCTCCTTTCTTTAATAGCAAAACAAATTTCGATATCTTCTTCAGTTTTACATTATATCTTAATATTCTTAGAATATGTCTTATTAAATATGTTTTCACTGAGATGATTGGTTTTTCCACATTAATATCTCAAAAACAAATTAAAGTCTTGAAATATGGGATAATTAACTCAGATAACATGATTTGAGTAGCAGTAGGAAGATACGCATATTCATTAATAAGCTATTGTAAATACAAGTCTAGCTAATCAAAGTCTTCCACCTTTACACCATTGATGATTTACATATTGATTATATTATAGACTTATAATTTTTAGTTAAATCACTTACAATAGATTTCCTATCTTGATTAAAGAGATTTTTCTTCAAAAACTATTCAATAGTTTCTGATTTCTCATGAAAAAATACTTTATTAGCCACTATTGTATTATACTTTGAATCTACTTGTAAATACGAGGAAGTAACGTTTTTGACTCTTGAAAATTATTATTTAATTATCCAATGATCATAATGAAAAATAATCATTTTTAAGAATAAAATTCGCAGGATCCCACAACTTTACACTATCAATTTAATCAATAAGGATAAAATATCCAAAATAATTTTTTTAAAAAAGTAAATCATTATATTAATATTTATTAAATTTTAGAAAAACAATAAATTATTTATAATATTAATTCATATAATAGTATTATTAATAAGATAAATTAACTGTTGATACCATAATATCAAATCTTTAAAGAGGTGTGTCAGGAGTACTAAATAAAGTACATAAGATGATAATCATTTTAAATTTGAAACTCCAGCCAAAAGAGAATATAATGTTGATTTAAAATTTATTAAATTAGAGGAATCAAATGAAGAGGAGATAAATGAAATACTATAATTGACTTACATTTGGGAACGATTTTAAAGAAAAAATTATGTATATTATTTAATATAATATAATAAAGGGTAGATTTCATGAGTGTTGAAACAATAAACATTAAACCAGATTTATTAAAAACCATTAGCAAGATAGCTAAAAGAGAGAATACTACTGAAAATAAAGTTATTAATGATCTTATAGCTAAAGGAATTGAAGAATCCGAACCAAAAATACCAGAACATTTAATAACTAATAAAGACACCTATAATCATGATCCTAAAAGAAGGATGAAATCTGCAGGAATGATTAAAGGGTGTAAACCTTTTAATGCAGTAGAACTTGTACGAGAAATGAGAAGTGGAGATTAATGATATTTCTAGATACAAATTATTTAGTTTCTTTTTATATTGAAGAAGAAGAACATCATGAACGAGCATTGGAAATAGCAAAAGATATTGAAAGCGAAAAACAAATAATTTCTAAATTGATTATAGCTGAAACTATAAACCTCTTAAATACTAAATTAAAAATTGATAAGGAAAGAATAGAAAAGACCTACAAAATATTAAAAGATGATTATACTATTCTTGAAGATAGTCACATGTATGATGATGCTTTGAGAAAAACTATTGACTTTAATAAAAGGTTACCTTTCTTTGACTTTGTTTTCATGAGTATAATGGAAGATTTGAAAATAAAAGAGATTGTAAGTTTTGATAGGCATTTTGATATAAACAAAAATATTTCAAGGATCTCTTAGATATTTTCCTAGAATTTCATATATTGTCATTGTTTTTTAAATAGAAAGGCTATCCCATTTAATATTTTTTTTTTATTTTCTTCCGATTTCTTCACTATCATCTATTTTTTTGAATTCATCGTTTTGCCTTTTTATGATGGATTTGAATATGATAAACATTTTTTTTTTATTTTAAATATTTTTTTATCAGATATTTGCCTAGAACTGCTGAATTTTCCCTTTAAAATATTATTTCAGGATTCGAATCAAATATATATTGAGTTAGTTTATACAATTTTCGGGGGAAGTGAAGTTTTTGGCTCTTAAAAATTATTATTTAATTTTCCAAGGATTATATTGAAAAATAACAATTCTCTAGAAAAAAATTTTTCACAGGATCCAACAACTTTACACTATCATAATAGCAATATTTCCATTGTTAGTAGTTTTTAACCCATTGAACATCAAAACTATAATCTCTTAGAAACATTTTAAGTTTAGAAATTTCCCTTCTATCTTCCCTAAAGATCCAGTTTTCAATGGATTGATGAAATACATCTTGTTTAAATAAGTATTTTCGAGGAAAGTGTGAAAAGTTAGTAAAATTTCTAAAAAAATTGGAAAGAAAAAGAGAAAAATAAAATTTAAAAAAGTGAAAAAAAAGAATGAAAGAAAAAGGAAAAGAAGAATAAAAATTTCCTTTATAGCCCTTTAAATAGGGATAATTTTATAAATTTTCTGTTTTAGTATCAATATGATATTCTTCATATTTTACCTACTTTATAAATGTTGTTTTTATAAATAGATTCAACTGCCTTTTTGTTGTAGTTGACTACAGCATATTTAACATGGTTTCTTCCCTTATATGGGAAAGTAAGAGTATAAGTAGCTGATTTACCAGGAGCTAAAGATTTAATAGCAACTGATCTATGGTAATCTTTACAACCACAGATTAATTGAAGACGTGTTTTACTAGAAGCGACTTGACCTTTATTTTTAACAGTAATCCTATAAGTACCTTTTACTTTTTTAACCTTAGTAATCACAAGATCAGGAAGCTTAAGAACTCTAATCTTAATACTACCAGTACTAACATTAAGTTTAGCATCTTTACTAGTAATTACAGGTTTAATAGTATATTTACCAGCTTTTGAAGATTTTAAAGTAATATTAATAGTTAAATAACCTTCTTTAGAAGCAGAAATATACCAAGTCAAAGTATTAGTTTTATTATTAAAAGCAAATCTTGAAATAGAGCTATTGCGAATAACACTACCATTTTGATAGTAAGCTACAGCTTTAACAATTTTCAAACCAGCTGGAATGACAAATTTAACTGCCAAATCAACTGTACTTGCATTTAAATTACGAACAGTATAGGTAAAGCTTAATCTAGAACCTTGAACAGTAACAATATTTGCATTAGAAGCATTTACAGTACCATTATTGAATCTAGTAGCAATCCTAATAGTCTCATCAGAAACTCTTAAAAATCCAGAAACACTAGCAGTAGCATGATACCAACCCTCACCAGTTAAAGGTGGATCGACAATATAGTAACCTGAAGTATATTTATCTCCATTGAAATAAGCATTCACAGGGAATACACCAGCACTAGTAACTTTATAAGGTAAAGAAGCAACACCATCTAAATTGGTAAATGAACTGCCAATTAAAACACCATATACATAAAAGCTAACCTTACGATAAACCATAGGAGTACCATAAGCATCAGTTAAAGTAGCAGTTAAAATAACAGTTTCACCTACACGAGCATTGAGACTATCAACCTTTAAGATAGTACTATAATTATTTACATTGAAGCTTGAAACTTCATGATCTAATATAGCTGTAGCATAGAAATAGTCAGTAGTACCGAAGTAAGCACTCCAAGTACGTGGACCACTAGTAGCTAAAATTTGTTCATGCTTAGTACCATTATGGTTAATATCAGCATAGAATACAGGTAAGTAGTTACGATTCCATGGATCTTTAGTATTTAACTCGAAATAATATGTGTAAGTTAAAGTCTGACCAGGATTTACAAAGTTTTGTGGTTGAATATCAGTTTGAATATACATTACAAACCAATTTTTCAATTCAATACCATAGATGAGGTTAGTAAAGTTATTTTGACCCCACCAATTGTAATCTGCATCAGTATTTAAACCATAGTTTAACAAAGCTTTACCACCGAAAGGAACAACAATACGATTATAATTAATCACATTCTCCTTACCAGCAGTTGTTACATTAGCAAACAAATTATTATTAACAAAAGTGTTAGTAAAAATATGGCTATTAGTACCAGCTAAAAGTAAAGCCCACCTATTATTAGTGAAATTACTTTGAGTTACAAACATATTACCATAATCAGCTATACATAAAGCATTACCAGTAAAGTAAGAACCAGTAATTTCAGCACGACCGAAATTAGCTATAGCTCCAACATGATCTTCAATATTAACAAGCCCATAATTAGGTTTATTACTAGTTTTTATACCAGTATTATTAATAAAGTTTGAACTTGCAACCACTAAGCGGCAATTTTCATAATTATATATAGCAGCACCGTATACCATAGCTGTATTTCCAATGAAGTCAGAGAAGAAAACACGTAGTTCTCCATCTACATTGTAAATAGCACCACCATAGAAATTCTTAGCCACTGAATCAGTGAAATTAGAATACTCAACAGTAGTACCAACACTAGTATACAAAGCACCAGCAGAGAAATACGCCTCATTACCAGTTAAATTAGAATGACCAATAGTTAAATAACCATTACCAAACTGATAAACAGCACCAGCAGTATTATACGCATAATTACTATTCAAAGTAGAACGAGTAATCAGAGATGATAATGCATTAGTATACACAGCACCACCTTGGTTAGCGTAATTAAAATTCAAAATAGACTGACCAATCAATAGATTAGAAAGACCATTTGTATTATAGTAAGCACCACCAAAACGACCTGCAGTATTACTCTTTAAGGTTGAATTATTAATAGTAACATTATTACCATTACTCCAAACAGCACCACCATCACGACGAGCATAGTTATCAGATAGTAAACTATCAATAATATTCAAATAACTTACACTAGTACTATTATTTTGGTAAATAGCTCCACCATCTTGACCAGCGTAATTAGCTACAAACTCAGACAGTAATATGTCTATAGAACCAGAATCAGTCCAAAGACCACCACCATTTATAGTTGCAGTATTACCTCTGTAAGTAGTGTTAGTAACGTTTAAGGTATCTCCATAGAAGTAAATACCACCACCATAAGCAGCACCATTTCCATAGAAGCGAGAATCAATCACATAGAAATTTTTAACATTAGTATAAACACCACCACCTTTTTCACCAGCAGTATTACCACTAAATGTTAAATCAGTGATATTGAACATACCTTCTGAATTATCATAATGAACACCACCACCATCAATACCAGCAGTATTGCCAATAAAGATAGAACCAGTAACAGTGAAATTAGTAGTATTAGTAAAAATACCACCACCATAATTACCAGCAGTATTATAAGTGAAATTAGTGTTTTCTACAGTAAAATTACCCTCTTCAGTATAATAAATAGCACCACCTTGATTTCCAGCATGGTTACTACTAAAGAGATTATGGTTTACTATAACAGTAGTAGCATTTGTCCAAACACCACCACCATTCTCACCAGCAATATTACCAATGAATATTAAACCAGTAACATCAAGTGTACCATCTGGATTATGATAGTGAATACCTCCACCATTATTAGTTTTAGCTTCATTATCATAGAAATAAGAACCAATAATAGTGAAATTAGTAGTATTAGAATAAATACCACCACCATTTATACCAGCAGTATTATTAGCGAAAGTAGTGTTAGTTATATTGAAATTACCATCTTCAACATAATAAATACCACCACCATTACGACCAGCAGTATTATTAATAAAGTGAGAATGGTCAACAATAACATCAGAAGCATTTGTCCAAACACCACCACCTCTACCATCTTGAGTAGCACTAGTATTAAGAGCAGTATTATCAGAAATAATAGAATTATTAATATTCAATGTTCCATTATTACCATAATGAATACCTCCACCGTTACCAGCATTAGCAAAATTACCTTTAATTGTAGAGTTATCTACAATAACCAGAGTAGCAGTATCTGAATAAACACCACCACCACTTTTATTAGCAAAATTACCAGTAACATTAGATTCATTTACAATACTTAAAGTACCATTACCATCATGATAGATACCACCACCATTGACTCCAGCATCAGAATTAGTAACATTAACATGATTGAAATAATTATTTTCAGCATTAGAACGAATAGATCCGCCATCAATACCTGCAAAATTATTATCAAAGTCAGAATCACTAACATCCAAGAATCCAGAATTAGGACTTTCTTGGTGAATAGCACCACCAGTTCCAGTATTAGCAGCATTATTACTCATAGTAGAACCAAAAATTGTAGTTTCCTCAGCATTAGAATAAATAGCACCACCAGAAACACTAGCAGTATTACCATTCAAAACAGATTCACTAACATTTAAAGTACCACCTGTAGAACTATTCTGATAAATAGCACCACCATTATCAGTACTAGCAGTATTATTATTCAAATTAGAATTAATAATAGAAGTTTCATTAGATTCAGAATAAATAGCACCACCAGAAACACCAGCAGTATTATTATTCAAAATAGAATCCACAACATCTAAAGTACCAGTACCATTATGATAAACAGCACCACCAGAACCATTACTTGCAGTATTATTACTCAAAATAGAATTATCAGTAATAGAAACATTATCCGCATTAGAATAAATAGAACCACCAGAAACATCAGCAGTATTATTACTCAAAGTAGAATTATCTACAACCAAAGTACCACCAGTAGCACTATTCTGATAAACAGCACCACCATAATCAGTACCAGCAGAATTATTATTCAAATTAGAATTAATAATAGAAGTTTCATTAGATTCAGAATAAATACCACCACCAGAAACACCAGCAGTATTATTATTCAAAACAGAACCCACAACATCCAAAACACCAGCACCATCATGATAAACAGCACCACCAGAACCATTACTAGCAGTATTATTACTCAAAGTAGAATTATTAGTAATAGAAACATTATTCGCTTTAGAATAAATAGAACCACCAGAATCAACAGCAGTATTATTACTCAAAGTAGAATTATCTACAACCAAAGTACCACCAGTAGCACTATTCTGATAAACAGCACCACCATAATCAGTACCAGCAGAATTATTATTCAAATTAGAATTAATAATAGA
>Ga0099364_10008046_pt1 | contig 14918 bp, 15 predicted proteins | sample TergutTh196P3_FD_73070 | JGI IMG/M metagenome (GOLD analysis project Ga0099364, IMG submission 73070) | Microcerotermes parvus P3 segment gut microbial communities from Pointe-Noire, Republic of the Congo - Th196 P3 | ecosystem: Host-associated > Arthropoda: Insects > Digestive system > Gut ... | reverse complement strand
AAAAGAATTCCAATCTTCGTATCGTTGGCCTTGTTCGATGAAGGGAAGAATCGCCCAAAGCGTTCCAAGCAGATTCATGTCCCATGCGAGGAGAGGACCGCCACAACCTGCCGGCAAAGTTTTATGCGCGTCGTGATAGTTGTGCAATGCCAGGGTAATCTGCTTCAGATGATTGGAGCACTGCATGCGTCTGGCCGCTTCACGGGCGGCCTGCACGGCAGGCAACAGGAGGGCGATCAATATACCAATGATCGCAATCACGACAAGAAGTTCAACCAGGGTAAAAGCTTGTAAGTTGCCCCCCTCCCCCATCATCTTAACTTTGTTTCTTTTCATTTTTCAACCTTTCAGAAATGATATTGAAGTGGTTTTCCCGTGAATTTCGTGAATTGACGCAGAAAATTGTGGATACGTTGATTTCAGTTTACACGAACAATAAAGTGAAAGCAAGAGTGTCGGCAAAATTATTTCCATGAGCGGCAAAGCGGGATAAAAAAGTGAATTTTGGTATGCATTGCGGTTCGTTCAAAACGAATATCACCTGACAAGCCATTTCATGCGCTAACCTGGCAAAAATACATCATCTTGAAAAGATTGAAAAGATTGATTTTGTACTGGAAACGAAACACAAGCGTGGTACAATAATATGATGGTCTGAACATTGTCTGCCGCATGACTGCCACAGTTTGTTACAAAATCCACGCCTGTTGATTCCGGTGCGATTATGAAATTACGCGATTATTTTGAGCATTTTGGCATTGAAGGCAATCCCTTCTCGGAGGAAGATGCCCAAAAAGATCAGGTTTTTCAGGATCATTGCATCGAAACGACCTTTCACCCGGCCTGGGATAAATTGTACGGAAAGCCTGCCGAGCCGGATACGGCCATCATTTTCGGCGAAAAGGGTTCCGGCAAGACCGCGCTGCGCTACCAGATGATTAACGCGGTCAAAAAATACAACAACGAACACCCGGAGTTGCACCCGATTGTCATTGAATATGCAAACTGGAATCCGTTTCTGGATCATTTTCGCCGAAGATTTTCGGACAAAAAACGTATTGAGAATGTGTTGTCCCACTGGCAGCTTTGGGACCACATTGACGCAATATTATCGCTCGGCGTGACCCAGGTGGTTGACCAGTTGTTGATTCCCGGCGAGGTTTTTTATCCCGCCGCCACGCCAAAAAAGCAACTTGATCCAACGCGGTTGTCGCGGCACAAGAAACGCGATCTGCTTGCACTGGCCACGTTTTACGACCAACCAAAAGGCGACGCTCCGGTCGTGCGCTGGAAACAACTGGCCAAAAAGACCGGCTTTTCCAACTGGAAATCGTTCTTCCGGCTGAATTGGGACGCGTTTTTCGGCGTGATTTTGACCTTCGTGTTCTTTTTCATCCTGTCGCGGTTAGGTTACGGCGTCACGGTTCTGGCAAACTGGTGGTTTTACGGCTTGATCTTGCTCTTTTGGCTGCCCCGGCTGTTGAAAGTCGCCGGACGCTACAATCGCGCCTTTTGGGTCACGCGGCGGTTACGGGTGCTGAACCTCGGTGTTTCGTCCGTATTCCGGCGGCTGATGCACTTTCAACCGATCGACTACGCCGGAATTTCGTTTCCCGCCCGGCGCGGGACCGATACGCGCTACGAACTGTTGAGCCGCTTCCTTGATGTACTCGACGCACTCGGATATCGCGGCATGATCGTACTGGTTGACCAGGTGGACGAACCCTACTTGATCAGCGGCTCGCCCGAACTGATGCAAAAAGTGCTTTGGCCCATGTTCGACAACAAGCTGCTGAAATATCCCGGCGTCGGCTTCAAATTCCTGTTGCCGAGCGAGCTGCTGTCATTTTTGGAACGGGAGACGGTCGATTTTCACCAGCGCGCCCGCATCGACAAGCAAAATCTGATTCGCTCACTCGACTGGACGGGCAAATCGCTCTACGACCTGGCCAACGACCGCCTTCGTTCATGTCAGGCTTCAGGTTCCGGATTCCGCTCCGAACCTCAACCCGGAAGTCCGAAATCCGACGCCCGAAGCCTGATCATTGATGACTTGTTCGATCCGTCGATCACACGCACGCGGCTTGAATCGTCGTTCGAGCAGTTGCGGGTTCCGCGGCACCTGTTCAAATTCCTTTATCGCGTCATCATGGCACACGTCAACGCACACAGCGACGGCGAACCCGTCTGGCAGATTTCGCCCGCGCGTTTTGAAACGGAAATGGCCCTGTACCTGAACGACCGGCGCGCCTCCGAACGCAACGTCGGGGTCATTTGATGAAAAGTCACCGTTCATGGCAGTCGTTTCTCACCGCGAAGAAGTGCAGAATGCAAAACGCAGAGTGCAGAATGCAGAGTTCAAAGTTCAAAGTTCTAAAGTGTTTTTCACTCTGCGTTCTGCTCTTTGCTCTCTGCGTTCTGCTCTCTACTCTCTGCGCTCTGCTCACCCTTTTTCTGTTCATTTGTTCGGTTTTTCCGGTTTGTTACGGATTTGTTGTTATTTTGGCCGGAATGACCGACACCGTCGGCAAAACGTTGATCGCGCCGGGATAAACGTTGATCAAATCTGGATAAACGATGATCGCGCCGGGATGAACGTTGAACCCGGCGAGATCAGTTTTTGTACTCAAAACAACAACTCTGGTACAGAAAGCGGCTTTTTGCACCACGAAGGACACGAAGAACCACGAAGGTAGGGTGGTCACGCCCTGACCACAGAATCAGTGTTTGATTGTCAATGCGACAGGTCATATTTAGAAAAAACGATTCGGTGAAATTAAGGTTTTTGACAATTCCTGTGCGGTCACGATCAGACCGTCCTACCTTGAAATCCCTTCGTGATCTTCGTGGTGAAAAATGACCGTGAACGGTTACAATTTTTGTATTCTCTCACATCAATCGCCCATTCGTTTTTTCCTTCGGCGGCGGTGTAACGAAGCGGGGAGCTGTCCTCGATTTTTCCCGGCTTGCATAAAACCGGCGGAACTTTTCGTTGGTACTCGGCAAGCAATTGCGAAGGAGCTTGAGTTCCCTGGGTATTGCCGTCGGTGCTGGTGCCGGTGTGCGCGATATTCCCCTTGAGCATACGACCGCCGGCACTGCCCAAAACGGTTCCGCGCACCGCTTCCGACATCATCACGGTATTGGAAGTGCCATCCGTGAGTGAACCCATCTCCCGGAAAAGCACAGGGTGTACCCCGGTCACTGTACTGTTGCCGCCGCCAAAAAAACGATAAATTTTTGCAGGAGTGGCCCGACAGTGGTGTTTTTAGTGTACAAACGTCACAATTTGGCCGAAAGAGTGGATAGGAAGTCATGTACCAAAACGATATTTTACTTGTCTTTTCCATTCTCACAGTTTGTATGTCCAATGGTTCCTCCGGCAGGGTTTGCTGATGTTCTTACCTCCCCGTTTTCGAAGCAGTCGGGCAATTGGACCAATTGCCACGATTTGTTGCGCAATTCTGTCTCCAAGTCTCAGCAAACACCAGAGCAACCCCCCTGTTTTGATTGGGAATTGAATTCCGTTTCGCATGGCGGCACATTTTGCACTGTCACCCAAGCACGTCCGCCGGGCAGGAATGGGCAATATTTGTACGCGTTCAAGCGGTTGAAACCGGAGTGGCAGGAATCGCCGGTTGGCAGGGCGATGATCCAACGTGAAGCCGAATTGGGACGGCTCATCTCCCACCCGCATGTCGTACCGACACTCGACGAAAACACCGTCGGAGACGAACCTTACCTCGTCCAACCCTGGCTGCGGGGAAAGACGCTCCGGGAATTTTTGACGTCGGGACGTAACGCAAATCCTGTTGAAACAATCTGGATTGCCCGGCAAATTGCGGAAGGACTTGCTGCCCTGGAAAAGCATGGTTTTTGCCATTGCGACGTCAAGCCCGGCAATATCATCGTCTCGCCGAACGGTCACGCGACGCTGATTGACCTCGGCTTGGCCCGGCATGTTGGCGAGCCATTGCCGACACTCGACCGTGCCGTCGGCGGAACACCAAAATACATGGCCCCGGAACTGGCCGACCTGGCGCATCCCACCGCCATGTGTGCCGACTTGTATTCGCTCGGGCTGGTCATGCTCGAACTGCTGTTCGGAAAAGCGATTCTTTTGTCGGACGGCGTGTCCTGCCGAATCAATGTCAACCAATGGCACACACTCTGGGAGTCTCTGGGCAATCGGACCAACCGTCAACAGCAACTCCTCGCCGAACTCGAATCGCTGTTGCGGTCCATGGCCGATCCCGATGCGGCCAAACGACCGGACTCAGCCGAAATGGTGGTCCGGCGGTTGGTTTCCATCGAACTGGCCGCAATATGACTTCGGAGTTTGTTTTTTTCACACGAAGGATCATCTGGTTTTTGTGTTTACCCCGGTTCTGGAGACGGGAAGAATTTTTTTTCCAAACCCCGCTTGACAACATGGTCGCGGACAAATATACTGAATTCTGTGCTCGTGAATTATACGAGAGTGGGCATATTTTCCGCGTTGTTCAAGCAAAGTAAGTAAAACTCATGGACAAATCGACGAAACTCAGCCGGAATTGGTGGCGAAACTGGAAAGACTGGTTGCGCTGAGGGTTTTGTCGCATTTTTTGTGAAATTTTCCGTAAAAAGCCGTGAGCGCAATCCGTCGCTTGCGGCTTTTTTTGTGTACAGGCCACGGATTGGCACAGATTTTCACGGATTGTTTAACCCCGGCTCTTGGAACCGGGTAGAAAGAGACCAAAACATGAATTACGACACGTATTTTCGCAATTTTCCCAATCGGGAGGGGTACTTTGGCAGTCACGGCGGTTCGTTTCTTCCGCCTGAGCTTGTGCCGGCGTTTAAGGAAATCACCCAGGCGTACAAAACCATCTGCCATTCGGCGCAATTCATCAATGAGCTACGCCGGATTCGCCGCGAGTTTCAGGGCCGTCCGACGCCGGTGTATCACTGTGCGCGGTTGTCCGAGATGAATGGTGGCGGGCAAATTTATCTCAAGCGCGAAGACCTCAACCACACCGGTGCCCACAAGTTGAACCACTGCATGGGCGAAGGACTGTTGGCAAAATACCTCGGCAAAAAACTGCTCATCGCCGAAACCGGTGCCGGTCAGCACGGTGTTGCTCTCGCCACGGCAGCGGCGCACTTCGGGCTGGACTGCGAAATCCACATGGGCGAAGTCGATATCGAGAAGGAAGCCCCGAACGTGACGCGGATGAAAGTCCTCGGCGCGAACGTCGTGCCCGTCTCGCACGGCCTCAAAACCCTCAAGGAAGCCGTCGATTCGGCGTTTGAATCGTATCTCAGAAAGTACAAGGATGCCATTTACTGCATCGGTTCGGTCGTCGGGCCGCACCCGTTCCCGATGATGGTGCGCGATTTCCAGATGGTCGTCGGAATCGAAGCGCGTGAACAGTTTTTCGACATGACCGGCATCTTGCCCGACGCGGTGTGTGCCTGTGTCGGCGGCGGCAGTAATGCGATGGGTATGTTCACCGCGTTCCTCAACGACCCGGTTGAGCTTTACGGCGTCGAACCGCTCGGTAAAGGCACGAAACTCGGTGAACACGCCGCGTCGATGACCTACGGCAAACCCGGCGTGTTGCACGGTTTTACCAGTTACCTGTTACAGGACGAGCAAGGCGGCCCGGCACCGGTGCATTCGATTGCCTCCGGTTTGGACTACCCCAGCGTTGGACCGGAACACGCCATGTTGCGCGATGAAAATCGCGTCAAGTACGTCGGCGCAACCGACGCGGAAACCGTCGATGCCTTTTTCAAACTTTCACGCTATGAAGGCATCATCCCGGCGTTGGAAAGTGCCCATGCGGTGGCATTCGCCATGAAACTTGCCCGCGAAATGGACGGCAGCGCGATTCTCATCAACTGCTCAGGGCGCGGCGACAAGGACATTGATTACGTCATCAAGCATTACGGCTTCGGTGAGGAATACTGTCCTTGTCCCGTTGCGCCAAGAAATTCCGTAGAGAAGGAGGGAGGCGATGTCAAGTCGGATCATTGAAACCTTTTCGCAGAGAACCTTGTGGGACGAGCCCTATAGTAGTCCAAGATGTGTTCTCACCCCGGAAAATACAACGTCAAACGCCTCGAACCGACCAAATTTGACGCCTATTTTTTGGCAAGAAACAGCCGCACACGTGAAATCGAAGTCCTTGCATCAAGGCAGCGCGTAGTATCAGCGCAGAACATTACGATCTTTCGCAAATTGGTAAAGCAAGAATCACTCGCGCAAGACATTCAATATTGGCAGATGCTGACGGCCTTCGAGAAACGAGAGTTGCACATTGACCTTTCGCCCCGCCTTGCCAGCCACCATAACTCGTGGTGCAGCACAACGAACGTGTACTTTTGAGATCAAACCTACTAACGAGGAGCGAAGTTGACCAAACGCGAACTCAAACCGTACCCCCAACGACTGAGACGAACGCCACACATCAAAAAATGGAGGGGCGTCATTGAACCCATAAAACTCGCTTGAAATTTACTGGCGAAAGCCTAACGTGTGTTTGTAAATGTTATTTTGGCGAGGTTCCTTTGTGGTGAAATATTTTAACACAAAGGTCACAAAGTTTTCCACGAAGGTCACAAAAAATTAATGCCAGCTATGTGGCGTTCGAAAGTATAATAATTTCTGAACTCGGGACGAACTCTTATTTTCGCCCGTCGGATGATTTTCTGTGCGGGCGGTATCCTTGGGGTGCTTGCTTTTGCGAGTTCATACGTTCCGGTATGGGGCGGCGTTTGTCGTTCGGTTTACCAGTATCGTGTGAGGATTTGCCACGCGGTGGTTTGTTGCCGAATGGTTTGCGGGTGCGTTTGTCCTCGAAAGACTTACCTGAGCGTTTGTCTTCGCGACGCGTACCGCGTTCGGCTTCGTAAGCAACGCGACGTTCCGCCCGTTTGGCTTCGCGCTCCTTGCGTTTGCGTTCGGCGAGTTCTTCGTCTTTCTTCTTGCGGTATTCCGCCCGTTGCGTTTTTTCGAGTGTCGTTTTGCGTTCGAGCCGCTTGACGCGCGAGCGGTGCTTGAGTGCCAATTCCTTTGGCGGGTACGGCGGGATCAGGCATTCGGGTCCGGTGCCGATCAACTCTTCGCGACCATAATCCCGTAACGCCATCTTGACGTCGTGATAATTTTCCGGTTTGTAGTATTGCAACAACGCGTGTTGAATCCGCCGCTCTCGCATTCCTTTGGCAACGTGCATCTGCTCGCCGGTCATTGGATCGCGTCCGGTCAAATGCATCGCCGTGGCCAACTCGAACGGACCGGGGATGAAATCCTGCACCTGTTGCGGCCTGATGCCGTGTTTGTGCAAATACTCCGCAACGCGAATCATCGACGGAATGCTTGAACCGGGCAAACCGGCGATCAGGTAGGGCACGAGATACTGCTCTTTCCCGTGTTTGGCACACAACGATTCGAACATTTCAACGAAGCGGTCGTAATTCTCAATGTCCGGCTTGCGCATCTTCTGCAAGACCCGGTTGTCCGTATGTTCCGGTGCGGTTTTGAGGTGCCCGCCGACATGGTGACGGATTAGCTCTTCGACGTATTCCGGAGAAAGCTGCGCCAAATCCGTCCGCACGCCCGACGCAATAAAAACCTGTTTGACGCCGTGACAATTGCGGACGGCACGCATCAGATCGGTGACCGGGCAATGGTCGGTATTGAGGTTTTCGCAAATTTCCGGCCAAAGGCACGACGTGCGTTGACAGCATTTGCATTTGTCCATCTCACGACCGACCATGCAGTACATGTTCGCCGTCGGACCGCCAAGGTCGCTGATGACGCCGGAAAATTGCGGCTGTTCGGCCAGGTGTTTGACCTCCTTGAGGACAGACTCCTTGCTTCGCGATTGCACGAATTTCCCCTGATGCGCGGCGAGACTGCAAAAGGCACAACCCCCGAAACAGCCACGCAGGACCGGCACCGACGTTTTGACGACCTCAAAGGCCGGGATTTCCGCATCAGCGTAGAACGGGTGCGGCCTGCGAGCAAACGGCAACCCGTAAATCCGGTCCATTTCCGTCATCGGCAATGGAAAAGCCGGCGGGTTGACAATCACGGCTTCAAGTAAATGTTCCTGCACCAGCCGCCGCGCACAATAAGGATTCAGGTTCAGATAGGCCAGTCGCGTCATTTCGTTGAACATCGCATGGCTGTCCGTCGCTTCCTCGCAACTGGGCAGGTGCAGCGTCGTTTCGTCTTCTTCCGGCAAGTCCTCCGACGAACCCATGCGCCAGGCCGTCCCGCGCACATCGCGAATGGTCGCAATCGCCTCGCCTGACGCCAGCCGTTTGACCACTTCGAGCAGTGCCGTTTCGCCCATGCCGTAAACGAGCAGATCGGCTTTCGAGTCCATGAGAATCGAGCGTTTGACCTTGTCGCTCCAGAAATCGTAGTGGGCCAAGCGACGCAAACTTGCCTCAACGCCGCCGACAATCACCGGCACGCCGGGATACGCCTCACGGGCACGCTGACTGTACGCCAGCGTTGCGCGGTCGGGCCGCCTGCCGATTTGCCCGTTCGGCGAGTAGGCATCGTCGTTGCGCACTTTGCGGCTGGCCGTGTAATGGCTGATCATCGAGTCCATGTTTCCGGCACTGACGCAGAAGCAGAGCTTTGGCCGGCCAAACGTCCGCCAGGCATTACAGGAACGCCAGTCCGGTTGCGCAAGAATGGCCACACGAAAACCTTCCGCTTCGAGAACCCGGCCCAGCAGGGCGGTTGCGAAACTCGGGTGATCGACATAAGCGTCGCCGGTCACAAAGACGACGTCCACCCCGTCCCATCCCCGTGCGGTAACCTCACCCGGCGTCATCGGCAAAAAGGCCGATGTGTCTGTCATTTTATTATTATTCATTTTGAGATTGAAACAGAGGAAGTTTTTCGCCGTTGGCAGATACGGCTTAATACAACAGCACAATGTGTTTTTTGTTTTTTAATACGAAACACACGAAAAAACGAAACATACGAAAGTGTTTTGAGGAATCGAAGATCAAAAACCGCTTCCCATTTTCAATGTTCGTTGATTTCATTATTTCGCATGGTTCGTATGAAAAAAAAGGTGACTCGTTGCGCTATAGTACACTGCCGAACACCATTGGACTGGTATTAATTTTTGTGACCTTGGTGAAAAACTTTGTGGCCTTTGTGTTAAATATTTCAACACAAAGGGATGCACAAAGTTCGCAGACATCAATGCAAAGTCCATGGCGTTGTGCGGTATAGTAAGTCCATGATGAAAAGGTTTTGGCAAAAACCCACGACTCCGCCAAGCCTTAAATTGCGGGTTAGGAGTCGCGCAGTAATAACGTGAACCTTTCCACCAGAGCCGCAAGTGTCATCAAGCGGAAGGACCGCTCCGTTACCGTCGCGGCTCTGATGAATCGTTCCACTTGTTTTTGCGTGAGTCCTTACCCTGTGTTCGATCCGGTCACTGCGCTACACTTCATTTCCGGATGCCATTCGCAAAACTCGCCTTGGTCGGGCACTGCCTTTCACTCCACTTTCAAATCCCGCAGGTCGTTGATGCGGGCGGCTTTACCCTCGAAGCGTTGGAGCGAGCGCGGCGGCATGAGATCGACGTGGGTATGGATGCCGGTCACCTGCATAATGGCCTCAGAAATCACATCTTTCAGTTGTGCCATGTCCGACAATTTGTCGGAAAGCTGGTCCGGCGTGATTTCGACCCGCACCGTCACAATGTCCAGCGTCTTCGGACGCGTCAGTTCAATTTCGTAATGTGGCGTCACTCCTTCAATCTGTAACAGGGCTTCTTCAATTTGCGAAGGATAGACGTTGACCCCGCGAATGATCATCATGTCGTCGCTACGGCCAATCACGCGACTCATTCGTGTGGTTGTCCGACCGCATAGACAGGGTTCGCTGTACAATCGGGCAATGTCGCGTGTGCGATAACGGATGACCGGCATGGCCTCCTTTGTGATGGCCGTAATGACCAGTTCGCCCGGTTCACCGTCTGCCACCGGTTCGAGCGTGTCCGGGTCGAGGCATTCGACAATGAAATGATCCTCCTGAAAGTGCATGCCGTCCCGCGCGGCGCACTCCCCGCTGACCCCGGGACCAATGACTTCGCTCAGGCCGTAATTGTTCGACGCGAAAATGCCCAGGTCGGATTCGATTGATTCGCGCATCTGCTCGGTCCAGGCTTCACCGCCGAAAAATGCGTACTTCAACGCCAGTGACCCGGGATCAATCCCTTCGTGTTTGATCGCGTCGGCGATGGTCAACGCGTAACTCGGTGTGCAGACCAGGGCGTCCGACTGTATGTCCTGCATGAGCATGATCTGCCGTTTCGTGTTGCCGGAAGCCGCCGGGATGATTGCCGCACCGACCTTTTCGACGCCGTAGTGCAGGCCGAAGCCGCCGGTGAACAGCCCGTAACCAAAAGCGATTTGCACCGTGTGGTGCGGTTGCAAACCGCCGCCGATGAGAAACCGGGCACAAAGATGGCTCCAGACGTCGATGTCGTTACGGGTGTAAGCAACCATCGTCGGCTTGCCGGTCGTGCCGGACGAACCGTGATAGCGCAAGACCTCTTCACGGGGAACGGCCAAAAATCCGAGGGGATAATGATCGCGTAAATCGGCCTTGGTGGTCATCGGCAACCGCTTCAAATCGTCGAGCGATCGGATCGTGTCCGCCGTGATTTTTGCCTCGCCAAAACGTTTCTTGTAAAATGGAACCCTTTCAACGACTCGAGCGACCGTTTGCCGCAACCGTTCCCATTGTAATTGCCGCAATTCGTCGAGCGGCAGTGTTTCCACTTTGTCCCAAATCCGGTTTTCATAAAGAAACTTCGTCATGATGTATTCGCTGTTGCAGGAAAGTGTCAGTCGTTGCCAATTCGGACCAGCAGGGAACGATATATGCTCCGAGAATGACAATATAACCGGAACCGTGAATCTCGTAAGCGATGCGATAATGGCCAAAAAGCATAATGCGCACATCGCGTTTTGCTGTATGCGGATAGCACCAGCCGATCTGCGGCGATTCCTGGAGCCGTTGAACCTTCCGGTAAATACTGTGAGCCACGCTGGTTGCCACCGTCGTGGAGTCGTTGGCCAAACCATCGAAGATTTTCAGCAACATGCATTTTGCTTCCGCCGTCCAAACTATTTCATAGTCCATTGTTCAAGCCTCTTCAGCATTTCATCATTGGAAATCGTCCGTCCATGATCAAAATCATCCATGCCGCGACGAACCATGCGGGCAAACGCCAATTCCTTCAGTATTTCGTCGTAGGAACTGTCGTCAGGAAGGTCTTCCACGATTGCCTTGATCAGATTTTTGACATCATGAGTCATGCCGGCCTCACTGCTACAATGTTTTCACCACCGGGGGAAACGAGAAAGCACGAAGTTTTTTATGAATCAAGGAAAAAAACATGTTTTCCATCTCCAATGATTGCCCTGCGTGTTCTTCGCCTCCCCTCCATAATGAAAAACCACCTTTCAGTTTATTCGTTTTCTGCGGCTGAGTAAAGGGCGTCGATTTCAATGGCGGTCAATGTACGATATTCACCGGGCAAAAGTTTTCCAAGTTTCACAGGGCCAACTGCAACTCTGTGCAACGACATGACTTTGTGACCGAGTCGGGCAAGCAGTCGCCGGATTTCACGATTTTTCCCTTCTTTCAGCTCAATTTCAAGAATGGAACTGTTTTTGTGGGTTCCTTTGATGGTAACGTTTGATGCTTTTGCGTGCCCTTCAGCGAAATACACACCTTTTTTTAATTGTGCAATAATCGACGGCTCTACCAGTCCGGCGACTTGGACGCGATATCGTTTTGGCACTTCATATTTCGGGTGCGTCAACCGCTCTGTCAACGCCCCGTCGTTAGTCATGATTAACAAACCCTCACTTTCGAGGTCGAGCCGCCCGATGGAAAAAAGTCGTCCAGCTTTTTCCGGGATCAGGTCAACCGCACGCGGACGGTGTTCCGGGTCGCGATTCGTGCAAACGTAACCCTTTGGCTTGTAAAGGGCAAGGTAAACAGGCCGGGTCTTTTTGAGCAGTTCGCCGTCAACCCGAATTTCCTGGGACATGGAAAAAACCCGAAGTCCCAGTTCCGTGACAGTGACATGGTCAACCTCGACACGCCCTGCCGTGATCAACTCCTCACATTCACGGCGACTCCCAAACCCGGCGGCGGCAAGCACTTTCTGCAATCGATGCCCTTCTGTCGGGCTGGTGTCTGCGATTTTCGTGTTTTTTTTCGTTGTTGCGTTCGATGTGAACAAATGGCGACGATTCGGACGTACAGGAACCGAACCTGTCGCAACCGCAGTCTTGCGCAACGACGCTTTCCGGTTCGCGGTACGTGCGCCGGTAGTTTTTGTACCCTTTTTAATTGATTTTTTCTGAAAAAGAGGTTTTGATTTTGTACGGGATTTCGTATTTTTTTTCACGGATGGAACTCACAGCAAATGATGGCTAAAGTTGCATTGACTCATTCAAAGCCACTGTGTCGCCTTAAAAATGATTAAACCGGATACTCGCACGAGACACATTGCGGCTGTTATGGTGTTAACACCCTTATCATAACCCAAAGATTCAATTGTCATAAGGTGTTGCTAATGATTCAAAAAATATTTCACATTGCAAACAAAAAACCAAGTTAATCACATTGCTAATCAATTGTTTTCGATGCTTATGATTCCGAACTCTCAAACATCAGTCAATTCTACAGAATGGGACTTCATGATAGTGAACGCTCATTAAAGATACCGTATGAACTATTGACTGTCAATTCTAACGCTTTCAATTTTTTCCATGTGTTCAGGAACGGGTGTGCCATGCAGGTAGGAGATTTATTTTTTTTTGGCATTTTCGGCGTAAGTTGCGATGGCAATGCCTGACACCGACGTTGTGATACGATACTTGCTACGATTCCTTGCACGTGGCGTCAAGCAGATCGGCGGTCTTTCACCATGACGTTTCGCAAGAAACAGCAACCGGGAACGCTACGTAGTGGAGTGACCTCTCTGCCGTTCCCGGTTGCTGTTTCTTGCGAAAAATCCTGGTAAAGACACTTTCTCACATCGGTGCAAAACAAGCCAGTTTCCATTATACGTAAGTTGCCGATGTTTTTCACACAAAGAACAGGCGAACTGAAGAAAAAACAGGATTTATCAAGAATCAAGAGAGTTTTTCAGAAAACACAAAAAACACGCAATCAAATAGATCGCGTGTTGAAGTTACCGAAGAGTTGCCTTGACAAGTCAAGTTAATTCTTTTCCAGATTGAAATCAAAGACGTTTTTTCCACTCTTTTCGACGTTGGCCGTTAGCCCTGAAGAGGAAGGTCTTTCATATTTTGCGGGAAGATGCTTGATAATCTTGGCCAAAGCATAAGAATCGCTGATTTGCCTTTCTTCCGGGGGAGTATTATCGTCGTTCGTTGATTCACCAATGCGTTCGTTTTTCGCAATTGTAACTTGATAAGTTCCCGGAATCGCCCCCATCGCATCTCCAGCCCCTGCGGTAGTCAAGGAATATACACCTTCGGAGTTTGTTGTGGCTGAGGCAAGTTGGCCATTTCCTCCTCCTTGAGGAACGAATGAAACCCGCGCCCCCTCAACAGCTTGACCATCCATTGTTACCTTACCTGTCACTTTGATGACTCCCAAAGGATTCTTGGGGCCGCACCCAATGACAGATCCCAACGCAAGTAAACAAACAACAGATATGAGCAAATTTTTTTTCATCGTGATGACCTTATGCAATAATTTTTCTGGCTTTACACATTGTCCCGAATAACCCAAAATTCTCAAACCCCGGGTGTCAACCGGGGTCAGAAATAATATATTCATTCAGAACATTTGGCTTGAAATGCTTTAGAACGATGGCGAGGGATCGCCACCAAAGGACGTTCCCATAGCTCCCCAAGCACCATAGTACGTTGGTCCGCGATAGTCCATGTATCGTAAACCGGAAGCAGGAAGACCATCAGCATTCGGCGGAACCCTGTTCAGGTCGCCTGTGTTGATGGTATCTGAAACGAATTGAACAGAGCCGTCACAAATGACAACGTTGACACCACCTGTATGGTTGCTGGAAGCCGATACCAATGACTCAGATTCACTAGCCATTCCCGTGGCAGTGACACTGCAATTGGCACTATTGGGCGGTAAACAGGTAAAAAAGGCCGTATGCACATTGAGACCATCACACCACCGCAAGCCAATTCGGGAAGTGGAACCATCACCACTGTAAACAGATCCGGCTAACCTTGCGCGACAATCTTCTGGAACCGCTTGACGGAGGTCAAGAGTCACCCCCATGGCCAAACCTCCTTTGACAGGAGTGCTGCCGTTGCTGGCAGAGTCCACGGCACCTGCGATGACGACTTCACTGGCAAAAACCGTATTGCTGAGACCATCGGTGATGGAACCCAAAGTCATGGGCTGTGAGTCACCACGGCAAGACATCCCCCTGGATTCATTCCATGTTGCCGCAACATACACATCACCGCGATTAATATGGTAACTGGTCATGCCAAAAATACGACCTTGATCAATAACCGCAGCACCGACTCCAAAACGACCGTCCGAAGGGCAGAGGTAGGGTGTGATTCTGGCCGCACGTTGCGTTCTTGCATCGTCGAACGGAGATCCAAAATTGTCTGCGGCAATGGAATCATAAAGGGCGGTTTGCTCAATATAGGGAAGCAAAACGGTGAGATAACTCCATCGCTCGTTTCCCCAATTCGGATTGGTGCCGTAGCACTCTTTATTGTAACCTTGCGACGGCATTGATTTGGTGGCATCATGTTTCGTATGAACCGCCAAGCCAATCTGCTTGAGATGGTTCGTACACTGCATTCTGCGTGCAGCTTCGCGGGCGGCCTGAACGGCCGGTATCAGAAGGGCGATCCAA
>Ga0099364_10008045_pt1 | contig 14921 bp, 12 predicted proteins | sample TergutTh196P3_FD_73070 | JGI IMG/M metagenome (GOLD analysis project Ga0099364, IMG submission 73070) | Microcerotermes parvus P3 segment gut microbial communities from Pointe-Noire, Republic of the Congo - Th196 P3 | ecosystem: Host-associated > Arthropoda: Insects > Digestive system > Gut ... | reverse complement strand
AAGCATGATACCTTCCGGCTCGCTGTTTGTAACCGACAACTATACTACCAGCCTGCGCCTGCGGGTGAAGGCGATTATTGACAGCAGACAGTCGGGCAATCTTAACCTGCGAAACGAACAATCGCTGCCGTTTAACCTGTTTATCAACAGGGAGAGATTGGGTTACGAATTGGACATGTTGGAAAAATGCAATATCATAATGTTGAATCGCCATCTTTCCGAAGCCGAACTGTCGGATATATGGACGCCGGACGTTTCGGGATTAAGCGTTGAGCGATGGGACGGTTTTCAAGAAATTATTTCCGAAAGCGTTTTCCTTGACGAAGAACTGCTTGCACGTATAGAAGAACGTTTCCCGCAGGCAAACCGCCTGTTTTCATACTTGGTAAATGATATTTCCTCAATCCCATATTCTTTTGTGACGGCTATTGACCGTTTTGGCGGAATAGAGTTGTCGGGTAATGACATGTTGTTGTCTGATTATGCTGCAAAACGGTTAAATGTGTCGGTTGGCGATACTGTATCGCTTTCTTATTTTGTTTCTGCCGAGTTGAAAATACTCACGGAAGAAAAACGCAATTTCATTGTCAGAGAGGTAATTCCGATAGAAGTATTTCATGCCGACGGGCGATTAAGCGCCGAGTATCCCGGACTTTACGATGTGGACAGTTGCACGGACTGGGACAGCGATTTGCCCATAGAAATGGACAGGATCGCGCAGGAAGACGAGGATTATTGGTACATGTACCGCACCACGCCGAAGGCGTTGATCGCATATTCGGAAGGCGCGGATCTTTGGAGTAATAATTTTGGAATGGCAACGGCAGTGCGGATTTCGGACGAAGAAAATATAATTTTGACTGAAATACTCACGGCTGCCGATGCGGGAATAGCGCTTGTGGCGCCGCATGAAATGGGTATGGCTGCCGCGCTTGACGGCATTGATTTTACTTCGCTGTTTATGTCGCTCGCATTCTTTGTAATTGCCGCTGCATTGCTATTAGCGGTTATTCCCCTTGGCGGAATGTTGCACGACCGCCGTAAAGAGTTGCTTTTATTGCAGGCGTTAGGCTACACGAAAAAACGCATCAAAAACATTCTGATAAACGAAATTGCCGTAATGACCATTATTGCAACGATTACGGGTATGGTAACGGCAATACTCTACAACAGATTGGTACTTTTTGCATTGGAAAACATTTGGCAGGGGGCGGTACACACAGAAAACATAATGGCAAGCATAAAACCCGCTTCGCTGATTACAGGCTCTATTGCAAGCTTGGCAGTATGTTTCGCAACGGTTTGGATAGCGCTGCGGCGAATATTAAACCGCGATGGGAAAACGTCTGTCCGCGTTGTTTCCTCAAAAACAAACTATTGGCTGACCATTTCCTTGCTGATAGCGATGCACGTTTTGATTTTCGTCAATTTTGCGATAGCACAATCGCCTGTATTATATGCTATCACAGGTTTTGTGGGTTTGATGGCAGCCATTTTGGGATACGCTCATATCATCGGCGGCAGGTCGTTAAAAACCTTCGATGGTAAATCTCTTGTTTACAAAAATTTGAATTACCGCAGACGAAACGGTATTATTTCTGTTGCTGCGCTGGCTTCGGGAGTTTTCGTTGTTTTGTCGGTAGGTCTTAATCGTTCGGAGGCTTCAAATGTTGCATCGGGAACGGGCGGTTTTGCGCTATGGGGCGAAAATTCCGTACCGTTGTATCATTCGCTGTCCACTGCCGAAGGACGCGCGCGCTTCGGACTGTCGGGTTTACCCGATGATACCGAAATATTGCAGTTTTTCCGCCGTAGCGGAGATGATGCAAGTTGCCTGAATATCAACAAGGCGCCACAGCCGACTGTACTCGGCGTAGACGTTTCCCGCCTCGCCGAAGCGTCGTTCTCATTTTCAACAGTACTCGAAAACCGAACGGCAAAACCCGAAGACGTGTGGAATGAACTCTCAATAAAAAGAGGCGACTTTTATCCCGTAATTGCCGACCAAACCGTGCTGCAATGGGGATTGATGAAATCGGTAGGCGATACCATAAATTACGTCAATCGCAGGGGCGAGCGGGTTGTGTTGCAGTTTATTGCCGGCTTGAATAATTCAATTTTTCAAGGCAACATATTGATTGATAAAAATTTCTTCGCTGAAATTTGGGGCGAAGACGGCAGCGAAATAATGTTGGTGCAGGCGCAGGAATCAACGCAGGAGGAAGTCAAACAAATGTTGTCTCACGCCTTGGCAAACTACGGACTGCAATTAGGCGGAGCCAGAGAGCGATTGATAGAATTTAACAGCGTAATGGATTCGTATCTTACTATTTTTCTGATGCTTGGCGGCTTGGGGCTATTAATTGGTTTGTTTGGCATGTTGCTTATCATCAAGCGCGAACTGTTAGGCAGAGCAAAAGAAGCGTCCACGCTTTCGGCGCTCGGCTTCAACGCCGATGTTATTAAAAATCAGTTGTTTCGAGAAAGCATAATTGTACCTGCATACGCCATAGTTACCGGAACCGTTGCATCGTTGGTTGCGGTTGCGTCGGCAATACCCGACGTTAGCCTGTTCACATGGATTATAATGTTGGTAATTATAACGTTATTGATTTTTATTGCGTGGCGATATGCAAAAATGACGACTTCTAAATTTAAATTTTTCCCGCATTGAAAAAATATTTTCACATAAATGTAACATTTATATACATTCATACGTATAAGTAATGGTAAAAGTTTAATTTTTATATTCTATGAGGGTTTTTATTATAGTAACTGTTCTTTGCTGGTTTTTTGCTCCGGCACAAGTGTTTGCAGATGACGCGCCTAAAGATTATGTTATTGCGCCTAATGTTTTTACGCCTAATGGCGACGGTATTAACGATGTTTTTGAAGTAAGGTCGAATAATGGCAACAAGGTGTGGTTGAGAGTGTATACCCGCGCCGGAGTTTTGGTATTTGAAGACAAAGCCGAACGATGCCGCTGGGACGGATATTCGCAGGGCGGAGATAAAATGCCGGAAGGAGTGTATATATTTATAGCCGAAATTGAAACGTCGCCAAAAGTTCCCCCAAAAAACGGATTTGTACATCTGTTCAGATAAAATAATAGTTATGTATCATAGAAATTATACCACATACCTTCATAAAGAACTTGATTTCTTGAAGCAGTTAGTTTCACGTTTCCACGAACATGAACATTTAAACGATTTGGAATTGGTTGTGGCAATGCAAAAAACACAGGATATATACGAGCATTTCCTGAAAATAAAAATGAATATAAAATCGTGGCGAACTGACACAGCGGAACAAAATGAAACAGAATCTTTTCTGCGACAGGAATTTTCTGCGATAATTGAACAGCAGCAGCAGATAGCGCAGCCACAACCGATACCGCAGCCGCAGCCGCAACCGATACCACAGCCTATACCGCAAGTAATTGCTTATGAGCAGGAAGAAGGCAATACTGTAAAAAAAGATAAAAAACTCCCTCAAAAACAGCAGCCTGAAACGCCAAAGGCTTCCATTTTGGCGGAAAAATTATCATCGCCCGATTTTCAACCAATAAACGAAACAATGGCTCAACAAACCGAAGACCTGTCGAGCAAATTGCAGGCTGCGCCGATAGATTCCATATCATCAAGCATCGGGCTGAATGACCGGTTTTTATACATGCGCGAGTTGTTCAACGGCGATAACGATTTATACAAAAGAACTGTAAAATATTTGGATTACGCCGATTCTTTTGAAGAAGCTATAGATTTCATTTCTACCCATTTCGATTGGAATAATAGTGACGAAACTGCCAGAAAATTTATCAGTTTAATCCATCGCAGGCATATAGGGAATTAGGAAAAGAGTAAATTACACTATGTTACTCCATTCCGTCATCAATAATAAGATCTTCTAAACTAAAATTGTCATCTAAATCTTCGTCCAAAACATCGTCTAAAGCTTCATCATCAACCATTTCGTCGTATTTTCGCGACGCTTTCTGCGCTTCTGCATAACGATGTTCGTACAGATTTATATGTATGATACGCAGGGCGCTCAACAGTTTCACTCCCCAATATTGCCCGAATGTTTCGACGCACTCGACAACCGAATCGTTCATGTTTTCGAGGGTGCCTGTTTCGTAAAGCATTACGAAGTCTTTAAGTTCCTGATATATATCAGTTAGCGTTTCCGAAATGCTTGCATCTATAACTTTCATTATGCCGGGACGCCCAAGATCGCTAAAATCGGCAAACTTGTCCAATGCGCCGATATATGCTACCAATTTTGCGAATATTTTATTGTATTCGCGCTCGGTAACAAATTTTTCAATTTCCAACGAATAGTGACCGCCTAATTGAGGAAGACGTAATGTGCTGATATAAAGTTCGTTCAATAACCGTAGTTGAACTTGCCAAAAATCAGAAACTTTTTCGTCGGGCAATTCTTCAATATATTCAATATATCTGCGACAAAGTTTTACGTACTCCTTTGTTTCAGGAGCAATAAGGATATCTATCTTCTTCATTTGGGTTCAAAAACAATTTTTATTTCACTACAAATTCGACTTAAATGCTTCAACCAACTCTTCAACGAGGAAAGGTTGTCCCTGCGCCTTGTTATATTGCAGATACTCGTATTGCGGGTGCGTCATTCGCAGATAATTAACAAATTGTCCGGCGTTTAACTCGCAAACAAGTATTTTTTTATAATTGCTGAATATTTTTGCAGTATTGAGCGGTAATGGCATAATATGTTTGAAATGCGCGTGACCAATAGATTTTCCCTGTTCGCGCAGATGATTAGCCGCTGCATGGATAAATCCATACGAACTGCCCCAGCCTACCACCAACAGGTCGCCTTCCTGATCGCCTTCTACTTCCTGCAAAGGAATGAAATTCGCAACGCGCTGTACTTTTTCGTTACGCAATTCTACCATTTTTTGGTGATTTGCCCCATCGGTTGATACTACGCCGAATACATCGGTTTTTTCCAATCCGCCAACGCGGTGAATAAGTCCGGGCGTTCCGGGTATAGCCCACTGGCGCGCAAGTGTTACGGAATCTCTGCGATATGGCTTGTAATGTTCATCGTTGGCTTTTGCCAAACGAGGATTTATAACGGGCAAATCCTTTACCTTCGGCAGTTTGAACAGTTGCGAGCCATTGCCAAGGTAGCCGTCGGTGAGCAAAATAACCGGCGTCATGTGTTCCAGAGTAAGCTTTGACGCTTCGTATGCCGCGTAGAAACAGTCTGACGGCGTTGAGGCAGCCATTACTATACACGGACATTCGCCGTTGCGCCCGAACAGCGCCTGATACAGGTCGCCCTGTTCCGATTTTGTAGGCATACCTGTTGACGGTCCGCCGCGCTGTACATTAATTATTACTATTGGTAATTCTGTTATAACGGCTAACCCTATTGCTTCGCTTTTCAACGAAAGCCCCGGTCCCGATGTGTTGGTAACTGCCAACGAGCCTGTGTAGCTTGCGCCTATTGCCGAACAGATACCGGCTATTTCGTCTTCGGCTTGAAACGCCTTCACGCCTAACGATTTATATTGCGACAACTCTACTAATACGTCCGTTGCCGGCGTGATAGGATAAGAGCCGAGAAACAACGGTCGTCCCGAGCGTTCAGAGGCTGCCAAAAAACCCCACGCCGACAGCACATTGCCGATAGCGTTGCGATATTTGCCCTTTTCAAGTTTTGCCGGAGCAACATATATGGTCGAGAGGACTGCCTCTGTATTGTGCGCATAACTGTAGCCTGCTTCGAGAACTAACTTGTTGTATGCGATTATCTTTTCATTGTTTTTGAACTTGTCGCCAAGATATTTATACGATGATTCCAAACTTTTGTTGAACAGATACAAAATCACTCCTAAAGCATACATATTGCGACATTTGTCCTTCGTTTTGATGTCTGCATCGGTTTCGCTCAATGCTTCCCGCGTCATGCTGCCTATCGGAGCCTTAATGAGATTGTATGCTTCTAATGATTTATCCTCTAACGGATTATTTTCATATCCTGCCTTTTTTAATGCGTCTTCGTTAAATGCGTCTGCATTGACCAAAATGGTTGCTCCGCGCTTGGTCATTTTCAGATTTGCCTTGAGCGACGCCGGATTCATGGCTACTAATACGTCATAATGGTCGCCTGACGTATAAATTTTATTTTTCCCGATATGCACTTGAAAACCCGAAACTCCGGGTATCGTATTGTGCGGAGCGCGTATCTCTGCGGGATAATCGGGAAACGTTGCCAAATCGTTGCCCGCTTGGGCTGCCGCCTCCGAAAACAATGATCCCGTAAGTTGCATTCCATCGCCCGAATCGCCGGCAAATTTTACTACTACCTGTTCTAAATCAATTACTTTTTTATCCATTTAATTATATTTTTGTCCAATTTCAAAAACTCGCAGCAAAGATACAAAAAAAATATTAATTGTGAACTATTTTTACTTTTTTTTGAAAAATAAAAAAGAGCGATTCTCCCGAATGGCTCTTTCAATATTTACAACTATTAACTTATGAGAAAAACTATTGCTACTATAGAACATTTATGTTTAATCAATCTTCTATAATAGAAAAAAACAATTATCGTGCCAAACTTTCATTTAAACGAAAAAAAAATGAAAAAAAATTTAAAATCAGTGAAAATCAATATGTTTGAAGATTAAATTTTTATATCCCCATATCTTCAAATCGCGCGGCAGGAACTACATTTTGCGAGCTAAACATTCCCTTCAGGAATTTGAAATATCCGGTAATGCCTATCATTGCGGCATTGTCGGTAGTGAAGCGAAATTCGGGCAAATAAGCCGTCCAGCCCTTTTCTTGGGCAAGAGCGGTCATGGCATTGCGCAGTCCCGAATTGGCGGCAACGCCTCCGGCAACGGTCATTTCGGTTATACCCGTTGCGGCGGCGGCTTTTATCAGTTTGTCCGTCAGAATATCCACAATGGTTTGCTGCAACGAAGCGCACAAATCGGGAATGTTATTTTCCACAAATTGCGGGTCTTCTTTCAACCTGTCGCGCAAAGTGTACAGAAATGATGTTTTCAGACCGCTGAAACTGTAATTGAGTGCGGGAATATTTGGTTTGCTGAAACGAAACGCTTTGCTGTCGCCTTCGCGGGCGTGACGGTCAACTACGGGACCACCCGGATATGAAAGCCCCATAACCTTGGCGCATTTGTCGAACGCTTCGCCTGCCGCATCGTCAATGGTTTGCCCGATGATTTCCATTTCGAAATGGTCGCGGAGAATAATAATTTGCGTGTGACCGCCCGACACTAACAAACACAAAAACGGAAAACGTGGTAACTGTTTTTCTTTTCCTTTTTCCTGTATGAAATTCGACAGAATATGCGCGTGAAGATGGTTTACCTCAATAAGTTTGGCGCCTGTTGCCAGCGCGAATCCCTTTGCAAACGATGTACCCACTAATAGCGAGCCAAGCAGTCCCGGACCGCGTGTAAACGCAACTGCGCTCACTTCGTTTTTTCCAACGCCAGCCTGCCGAAGCGCAGCGTCTACCACAGGAATAATGTTTTGCTGATGCGCCCGCGAAGCCAATTCGGGAACTACCCCGCCATATTGACGATGTATTTCCTGCGAAGCAATGACGTTAGACAGCATATAGCCATCGCGTATTACCGCAGCCGAAGTATCATCGCATGACGTTTCAATACCTAAAATTATGACGCTCAATTTATTTTGACAATTAAACCACTAACTTAAAACCTCGTCCGTGAACGTTCAATATTTCCACTTCCGGTTCGTCTTTGAAATATTTTCTTAATTTTGTTATATACACGTCCATGCTTCTGGCGTTGAAATAGTTATCGTCTTCCCAGATTGTTTTTAGAGCATAGTTGCGTTCCAGCACCTGATTGGAGTTATTGCAAAGTAGCGAAAGTAATTCCGATTCTTTTGTGGTCAATTTATGCGATGCGTCATCAGACTGCAAAGTTTGTTTTTGCGTGTCGAACGCGTATTTGCCGAGCGTATATATTTGCGACACAAAAGGCTCGTCAGTTCTTACTCTGCGCAATATCGCCTCTATGCGAAACAGCAATTCGTCCATAACGAAGGGCTTCGTGATATAGTCGTCGGCGCCAATTTTAAAGCCTTCCAATACATCGTCCTTCATTGAGCGGGCAGTCAGGAAAATAATCGGCACCGTCTTATTGATGGTACGTATTTCCTGCGCCAGCGTGAAGCCGTCTTTCAAGGGCATCATAACATCAAGAATACACAAATCGTAATCGGCTTTGCGAAACCCATCAAACGCTTTCTCGCCGTCCTCGAACAAATCCACTTCATACGATTTGGCTTTCAGGTAATTGTTGAGCATAACGCCCAAATTTTCATCATCTTCTGCTAATAATATCTTTGCCATATATTTTTAGTTTTTAGTTTTCAGTTATCAATTTTTAATTTTCAATTTTCAATTTTCAATTATTATACACTTTGTTTATGTTTCAAAAATATTGTAAATCGCGTACCCTGTCCGGGTTCGCTGTCAATATCAACTGTTCCGTTATGCGCCTTCACAACGTTCTTCACGTAAGCAAGCCCCAGACCGAAGCCTTTTACGTTATGCACGTTTCCTGTTGATACGCGATAAAATTGGTCGAATATTCTTTTTTGGTCTGATTTGCTTATCCCAACCCCTTTGTCCTTGATCGAAACCGACAATCCATTGGGAGTATCGGCAGTCGAAACGGTTATTTCAGGACGTCCATTGCTATATTTGATAGCGTTGTCAATCAGATTGAACAACACGTTTGTAAAATGCACCTCGTCTACATCGCAAATAGAATTTGTTGCCTCAAATTCTTTGACAATTTTCCCGTTTTTATTTTTTACCTGTATCAACATATTTCGCACTACCACATTAGCCAACTCATTGACGTCTATTTCTTTGAATTTAATCATCAATTTTCCGCTGTCGAATATTGCCATTTGCAGAATTTTTTCTACCTGTTGGCTCAAACGCTTGCTTTCATCGCCAATAACGGCAGAGATATGGTCGTAATTTTTCGATTCGTTGGGAATACTTTTATCGTTGAGCATCTGCGAGGCAAGCGAAATGGTTGATATAGGCGTTTTGAGTTCGTGCGTTACGTTATTGACAAATTCGGTGCGTATGCTCGTGATTTTTTTCTGACGCTGCATTTGATATAATGTAACGGCAAACGTCAAAATTACTATCAACGTGAACGATATTGACGAAACGCCCATAAAACCAATAGTTTTAAACAGATAATTGCTTTGTTGCGGGAAATAAATGTTGAGATAGTACGGATTTATTTCAACATAATCGAACGGAAACAGCGACGCTCTGAATATCTTGTCATCTCTTTTGGGGTTGAAATTTCCCGAATGATAGATTATTTCGTTGTTTTCTTTTGCAAAAACTGCATATTCAAACGGCATATCTATTTTTGATTTTTCCATTTCCAATCGTATGAAATGGTCTAACGTTTCGCCGTCTATTCTGTCTTCAAGCCTTAAATCTGTTTGTTGCAGCCTCGCGTCAATTATTTCGTTAAGTAACTGACGGCGCGCTCTACGTTCTTCGGGCGACATTAGTTGCGGCATCATAGTGAAAGAACTTGCGCTAATTTGTACGCTCGACTCGCCTCCATTGAACTGTGCGTTGAACTGCATAATACTTTGACTCGAAAAACCATTAGGTTGAGAAAAATTTCGGAGCGTATTGTTCCAGAAGGCATTTCTCTCGTCGTCGGTTATTTCCTTATCAACGTTGGAAACTCGAATTAATGGAAACTCGAATTGTTGTTTTATTACGGTGCTGGTGTCAATCAGGGCTTGCCTGATATTTCTTTGCACAGGGCATGGCGCTTCCATTTTATTAATTACCTGAACAGCCTCGTATGTTTGAACGTCTGTGGCAATAAAATTAATGGTAGCGCTAACCAACTGCGAAAACTGCTGTTCCTTAATGGTATAAGCATGGTTAATCCAGTAGGTTTGTACTACAATCAACCCTGCAAGCGCTATTCCCGCCACGATGCTCAATATGTAAAATGTCGTCTTTTTCATTTCAGATGCAAAAATACAATAATATTTTCAATACGAAATAACTTTAACATTATTTAACTACAATATGAGGTATTGTTACTACTCAGTTTCCCCTCCTATCCCCTCATATTTGAATCTAATTGAGTTATAAAGGTACGAATGACCAAATTTGATTATTACCCAACTCCGAAAGGCAAGTTAATTCTCCCATTAAAATTTTACTAAAGCCGGATTTTATTTATCACGCTTTGAAATATCTAAATTTTAATCTAATTTTGTCGGCTCAAATTAAAAAAATAAATGACTGAAGAATTAGATAAAAATATTGATGAATTTTCAGAAAATGAGACAATTAAGGACGATGAATTAGTGTCTGATGAAATGCCTGAAGAGATACCTGACGGCGAGATTCCCGCGGGCAAATATGATGCTATTATTAACGTGAAGGAAGGCAAATCGCACCGCATCACAGGTATGTATCGCGACTGGTTTCTTGATTACGCTTCCTACGTTATTCTTGACCGTTCTGTTCCGCACATTGACGACGGTCTGAAGCCCGTGCAGCGGCGTATCCTGCATGCCATGTTTCGCATGGACGACGGTCGTTTTAACAAGGTGGCAAACATCATAGGCTCTACCATGCAGTTCCACCCGCATGGCGATGGTTCTATCGGCGGCGCATTGGTGCAACTCGGTCAAAAAGAACTGCTTATTGACACACAGGGTAATTTTGGCAACATACTCACAGGCGACGATGCAGCGGCTCCACGTTATATTGAGGCGCGGCTGTCGAAATTTGCGCTCGAAGTGGCGTTCAACCCCAAAACTACCGAATGGATTTCGTCTTACGACGGACGCAACAAAGAGCCGGTCACGCTGCCGATGAAGTTTCCGCTGCTGCTGGCGCAGGGCGTAGAAGGAATAGCCGTAACGCTTGCATCGAAAATATTGCCGCACAATTTTAACGAAATCATTGACGCAGCCATCGCCCACCTTAAAAACGAGCCGTTTGCGCTTTTCCCCGATTTTCAAACGGGCGGACTTGCCGATTGCGCTAACTACAACGACGGCGCCAGAGGCGGAAAAGTTAAAGTCAGAGCGCGAATAAATAAATTAGACAGCAAAACGCTGTCAATCACTGAAATACCTTACGGACTTGATACAAACAAACTTATTGATTCCATAAAAAAATCCAACGACAAAGGCAAAATAAAAATAAAAAAGGTAGACGACAACACTGCGCGAAACGTGGAAATACTTCTGCATCTGACAAATGACGTTTCGCCCGATGTAACTATTGACGCGCTTTACGCCTTTACCGACTGCGAGCAGTCAATTTCAACGTATGCCTGCGTAATAAGAGAAAATCACCCTGTTTTTTACAGCGTATCAGAACTGTTGAGGTTTTCTACCGAACAAACGAAGGAACTGCTTTGTCGTGAATTAGAAATACGAATGAGCGAACTCGAAGACGACTGGCATTTTTCATCGTTAGAAAAAATATTTTTTGAACAGCGCATTTATCGTGAATTGGAAAAAGACGCCGTATCGTGGGACGATCAATTAACAGCCATTGACGAGGCTCTGGCGCCATACGCTAAAATGCTGCGCCGCGAAATCGTGCGCGAAGATGTCGTAAAATTGACCGAAAAACCTGTAAGGCGCATCTCAAAATTCGACATCAAGAAAGCCGACGAGCATATAAAGTCTGTGGAGGACGAAATGGAAAAAGTGCGCGAAAATATTGAAAATATTGTTCAATACACAATTGATTATTTTAGGCGTATCAAGAAAAAATACGGCGTTGGGCGCGAGCGAAAAACAGAACTGCGCAGTTTCGATTCCATCGCTGCATCGCGCGTGGTTATTGCAAACGAAAAACTGTACGTTAATTGGGAAGAAGGTTTCGCCGGATACGGACTGAAAAAAGACGAGTATATATGCGATTGTTCTGATTTGGACGAAATTATCGCTATCCGCAAAGACGGCTCGTACATCGTCAGCAAAATATCTGAAAAAGCCTTTTTCGGAAAAAATCTGCAATATGTGAACGTTTTCCAGCGCAACGATAATCGTACTATATATAACGTAGTGTATCGCGACGGGCGCAACGGTCCAATTATGATTAAGCGATGCGCCATATCGGGTATCACACGTGACAGAGAGTACCATTTAACCAAGGGCGAGCCGAACTCTGCCTTGCTGTATTTCAGCGCAAATCCCAACGGCGAGGCGGAACTGCTGCGTGTTACGCTAAAACCGCGTCCGCGATTGAAAAATCTCAACATGGACGTAAATTTTGCCGACATAATGATCAAAGGGCGCGATGCACAGGGCAATATCCTCACACGCTTTGCCATACACAAAATTACGCTCAAGGAAAAAGGCGGCTCAACGCTTGGCGGAAAACCGATATGGTGGGACGCCGACGTGCAAAGGCTCAACGAAGACGGACGCGGTACGCTTCTGGGCGAATTTCACAACAAGGATAAAATATTGATAGTGACCAACGATGGAAATTATCGCACTTCGGGCTTCGATATTTCGCAACATTTCGAGAGCAATATACGCCTGATTGAGATGTACGACCCAACGGCTATTTTTACGGCAGTGTACTATGATCCCGAATCGAAATTTTGGTATTTGAAACGTTTTCCGTTTGAGCAAACCATGCAATTAACATCGTTTGTTGGCGAGGGTATTCAGCAGTTGAAATGCTTGAGTCGAGAAATTCGTCCGCGTTTCAAAATAGTTTTTGGCGGATCATCTAAACACAAGCCAAGAGAAATTGTAGTTGCCGACGAGTTCATAGCCGTAAAGAGTTTTCGCGCCAAGGGCAAACGACTTTCAACGTTTGAACTTGCCCGCGTGGAAGAAATAGAGCCGTTGCCGCCTGCCGAACTTGAAAATAATACTTCTACAAGCGCCGAAACAGACTCTACATCGAACACAGAGCAAGCAACGCTGGGATTATGAAAATTTTCTCGCGTATTTTGTCGTTGTGAGCAAACCAACAAAGTGCGGTGAAACTGGCAACTATGTAGACAGCCCCTGCGTCAAGCGAAGCAAGGCATCTCATCAAAAACCCCAATTAATCAATTATCCGTTAGTAGTAATTGACAATACCGTTCAACGCGAGCTTTTTAGAGACTTGCCGCTACGGCTGCTGCTACTATAACTATGGTGAGCAAAACCGACCAAAATCTATTCTTTTTTGGAGGCTGTTGCGCAGTTACCTGATTATTGAGGTTTGGCTCTGTTTCGCTTACTTCAGATATTGTATATGAACTACTTGATACGACTGCCGTTGTATTTATAGTTGGCTCAACAGTATTTTGTATTGAGGCAATCATCTTCGGAGTAGAGCGCAAAACTGGAAAATTGTTGTTAACTGCTGCTTCATAAGTCCAAATGTCGTTAAAATCCCAGCCAATAAAAGAAAATTGCACTCGCATTTGTTCTTGTGTAAGAGGTGTTCCCCCTACATCAATGATTGAATTGCCTTTAATTTCTTGCGAAGACAAATAAAAACTATTCGTTATTACATTAACGCCCTCCGTTGAACCTATAAATCTACCGGCTGACGAAACATCGTATATTGGATGAGAACTTAATGCGAAAATGTTTCCAGAAACATAACATCTGTCTATTCTTATTGAACTGTTATTGCTTCCAACTATACCGCCAGCTAAAGATCTTATGCTGGTTGAGCTTGTTGATGATGTGGCAGATATGCTACCCGAAAAATAGCAATTATCTATAACATACACATCGCTGCCCGATACTGAAACAGATAAAGCTTCGCAATGACGATCTGCGGTAAAACCACCAAGTTCAATTGACACACCGTTTTTCCACAGTCTCGGTTTAGTATCCCACCAGCCATCCATTTCATCGTAATTACCTTCCATGCCGGCAACATACACATCGCCGCTGTTCGATACGAAAACGGAATTAGCAGTAGTGGTTTTTTCTGAAGTTCCGTCAAGTTCAATCGGTTCGCCGTTTTTCCACAGTTTGGCAACAAAATAGCCCGAGTTTTTTATACCTTGCCCGGCAACGTATACATCGTTGCCAGATACAAAAACGGAATTAGCAACTGAGGTCGTAGACCATAAAACAATATCAGCTCTATCTTCTAAAAATCCATCAGGAAGATATTGTGCCACGCCGTTTTTCCACAATACCGCATGGCGATCTTGACTGCCTGCCACATACACGCCTGATCCCCCAACGTGCGTAACGCTGTTTTCTATTCGATGCTGTATTTCCTGCCGCCTCTGCCGCTCTTGTGCCTCTTCTATGTTTTGCCCCATGCAAAACGAAATACTCAAAAGTATTGATATTGCTGTTATTTTTAATCTCTTCATGGTAATTTTCTTTTAAAAGTTAAAATAGAAGAACTGCGGTTATCTAGACCAAGGGAAATTAGTTCCCAACCTTCTGCTCCTAAACTGTTCAACGTATCCTCCATTGAAACGTATTTGTCATCAATACGTATTGTTGATTCACTACCGTATCCTCCTATAACACCGCTTAGTACTTTATACTCCCAACGTTCTGATTTGCTGTTGCCTCCAGCCGAACAAGAAGCAAGAATGATGACGCCCGCCGCCAACAACGCAAAACACGTTTTCAAAAAATTTCCTCTACTCATCAGGCTTTTCGAACTCGCCCCGTGTTTTACATGGTTTTCGGCTTCCATTGCTGCGCTCTGAGCGGCAGCGGCTTCGCTGTTTGTTAATAATACTCTTTTCATTATATTGGTTCTACGACTTTTTGTGTGGAACGTTAAAAAAAGTATTACTTTTGTATTATGAAAAAAATAGAAGAAATTTTAAATAAAATTCTGTTGCCATTGAACAGTTGTTG
>Ga0099364_10008044_pt1 | contig 14921 bp, 12 predicted proteins | sample TergutTh196P3_FD_73070 | JGI IMG/M metagenome (GOLD analysis project Ga0099364, IMG submission 73070) | Microcerotermes parvus P3 segment gut microbial communities from Pointe-Noire, Republic of the Congo - Th196 P3 | ecosystem: Host-associated > Arthropoda: Insects > Digestive system > Gut ... | reverse complement strand
TGCTTTAAGGCGGATAAGTTGAATACATAGTCATATCCTTGACCATTTTTGATGAATGAATCAAAAACGTCAGAACCGCAGTCAATAGCGAAAGTTGCGAATTCACCGTCAATATAACCAAGGGAGCTTCGGATATTCCGAACAAGCTCTACCATGTTGTTCTCGCTAATGTCCACTACATGTAACACTTTGGGATTGCGTTTAAACAATTCGCATACTACAGCCGAGCCGATAGAACCCGCGCCGCCTATTACCAAAAAGCGAGAAGAAGCGATAAGATCGGATAGCTCTTTTTCGTGGATTGTTATATCCGTGGTAAAAAGCGGCTCGGTACGGCCTATGAGGGAGAGGATGTTTGACACTTGATTATATCCTTTATTCTAAATATATGCTTCCAATTCAGAAGGAACAGGAGGCAAGTTTTTGTACCATTTCTTCCATACAGCGGAACTGGATTGTAATACCACAAGAGCAGTAATAATAATTACCTTGAAATAATTTTTTATGCTTTTATGTTCTACATACCAACTCTCAAGTATGGCTTTATAAGGAATGATTATATTTTGGTGAAAACTTTTTTTATCTTCAAATTGTTGTAGGATTTCTTCCTCATTTCTGAATACAATAGAACCTATTCCGGTTAACCCCGGCTTGGCATTATATATCTTTTGTTTTGCTTCATCAGGATAGGCTTTATAATGTTCCGGTACTGTTGGCCTATATCCTACAATACTCATTTGTCCAATAAAAATGTTCAATAATTGGGGGAGTTCATTTATCTTTGTTTTTCTCAAAAATTTTCCCATTGGTAACATCCTTGGGTCATTAGTATCTGTATATAACCCACCAGGCAGATTCGGCGAATTTTTAAGCATTGTTGCAAATTTCAACAATACAAACTCTTTCCCATAGCGCCCAATTCGTTTTTGTCCGTAAAAAATGTAGTGTTCTCCGGTTAGTTTTAGCCCAATCATAATTGGAAGCATGAAAGGAAAAAGGATTATGATTGCCAAACCAGAAAAAAGAATATCGAAAAGACGTGTCATTTAACTACCTCTAATTCAGAAACTTTTCTATAAAATAGGATGATATAAATCAATTTTTATCTGTAAAACTTTTTAATGTCAGTAAAAGACCTTCATTTACTGCATATGGTAAACGTTCTATTTTAAGGGCTGTTTTAATTTTTTGATTAGATACGACAAAATTTTCTGTTAATTTTTTCAATCGTTCTAAATTAAAGGGTAATCTGCAAAGTGTTCCTATTCTTGCTACGATTTTTATCAACGACCTATTGATCTTCCAAATTTTTTCTTTCTTATTTTTAGATATCGCGATTAATTTTATTAACTCGTTAGTAGAAATTGGTTCATCATCAGCCAAATTAAAAATTCCACTTTCTGGATTTTTGTTTATGACCTGTTCCAAAATAAACGCCAGATTCCAGATACTTAAAAAAGAACGTCTATTGTTAAAAGCTCCCAAAGGATAAGGGATTCCTTTACTTACGATTTTATATAGTTCATTTAAATTCCCCTTATTTCCCGGACCATGAATCATACAAGGACGGAAAATATACACACTTTTATTTCCCCAATGTTTGTTTTGTATATATTCTTCAGCTTTTAACTTGCTTTCCCCATAAGGACCAACAGGTTTTGGGATTACATCTTCTGTAAGGAAATCAGATTCCAGTGTATCGGCAACCGCTTTTACGGAACTGAAAAAGAAAAATTGTTTTGCATTTGATTGTAGAAAATAGTCAAAAACCTTCTTTGTTAAGTCTGTATTAACTTCGAAATATATTATTTCATTGCTTTTATTTTTTGTATCGTGTGCTTTTCCTGCTAAATGGATTATAGTATCATATTCATTATATTTTATACTATCAATTTCCTGCCATGAATAAAAATCATGATACGACAAAACATTTTTATTACAGAATTGGTCTAAAGCAGATAACCTGTATCCCTTCTCTGAAAGAAGAAGAGACAAGTTTGTTCCTACAAAGCCGTAAGCACCAGTAATTAGAATATTTTCATTCTTAATGTATCATTTATAAATAATTTATTATATTTATTTCTATATTCTGTTCTAGTTTCGTTATCTTCTTAAAATATTGATCTAAAATTACGGTCGAAACAGTAACTACGGATTTTAGGTTTAAAACTTTTACTATTTTTCTCCATCCACTCAAAACTGCGAAGATACTTATCAGCTATATGATATTTCTAGTGATGGTGGGGGTAGGACGCAGGAGAAGTTTATGAGTAATCATCAAAAGCAAAACCATCATCCCGCCAATCTTGAATACTTGTGATAAAAAATTAGCCATATCCGCACGTATGCAATAGATAGAAGTGAGCAGCGTACTTATGTGAAATAGATAAAAATACTCAGACCGTCCTCTATTATTATATATTATTGTTACAATTACGGCCATAATGCTCATAACAAGAATAATACCAAAAATCCCATCTATCAAATATCCATGTGCAATAATGCCAAATCCCCAACCACTAGTCCCATGAAACCTATGTTCCACTCGATAAACGAGATGGAACCACAGCCCAGTACTAGCTATATCAAGAGATGGAATTAAAAATTTTGGTACTACCGCTCTTATAATATCGTTATATAAGAAAGCGTAGCTGTGATTAACACCATAAAGTAAAACCGAATAAAAATTTCTTGAAGCAGAAATAAACTCATTTGATAATATCAATTCAATACTAATTTGTTGTAAATTTAAAGTACCGCTAAGCAATACAGATTTAAAACTTTGGAGAAACGGCACAACAACTACTGTAGCAATGAGAATACAAATCACCATTTGCCATCTTACCAAATTGTTGGAATTGCAAAAAAATATAAGCCCTACAAGCACACCTCTGATAAAAATAGCTCTCTCGCCAGTTACGAGCATATATATTGTAAAAAGAAGCAGAAAGCAAAGACTAGTACCATTACAAAAAAAAGGTACCTTGATACGCCCTATTTTCAAAGTAAATAGTCCTATTACAACTATTGCAGCAAAATATCCGACCGTATTACTTACATTATCAATATCTAGTTTTCTGGTTGCCCCACTTCCTAAAATACTTACTAATACATAAACAATGATAGGCACCACGATGAGAAGCAATAATTTTTCTGACAGATAAAAACTACAATTGCTTTTGACCAGTAAGTTAGAGTATGCTTTGTTTTTTTGCATTTCAATCAAAAAATTTACAATGACAATGAATGTTATTAAGCCAATGAATGCATAGTTTACGGAATCTTTTAACAATTCTTGATTGTTCTCAAATTTTGAATAACCGAATCCTGTAACTATCACTTGAAGTGGATAAAATGTAGAGTATATCACAAAAAAACCAGGCCAAAGCACTCTGTAATCACTCAAATCATCTATTTTTAAAACAATTAAAATTGTCAAATAATACACAAAAATCAATACAACGGAAATCACTACACCCGGCAGCAGGTACGAAAGCCCTAAAAATAACAATGAGTACAGAAATAATACTAATTGTGTAGCTGGCCAACTTAAATGTTTTTTTGCAAAAAAATTCATTTTAACCGCAAATTATAAATAAAATTTGGTATAAAAGACCGTAAAACAATCTTAATCTTTTCTGATATGGTTAATAGCCCCAAATAACTTAAACCTTTTCTCCTGGAGTTATGCCTCAAACAAGTTCTGGCAACACTAAACCAGTAACTTTCATCTTTTTTCGCATTAACAGATTTGGGATTTAACCGATACTTAAGCAAAACTTCGTTAATATAGCCAAAGGAAAGACCTGAATCTCTCATACGGATCCATAAATCGCGGTCTTCGTAGTTTTTGCATAGTTCATTATATTCACCAACAATTGATAAGATAGATCTTCGGAACATAACCGTCGGGTGCGGGATAAAATTGTATCTACCTAAATTAAGAAGCACCTTCTTTACAGATTGAGGTCTTCGAGAACGACAAACATCCTGCGAATTTTTATCAATAAGCATTGTATCAGAATAAACCAATGAAATATTCGGATTTTCATTCAAATATTTTACTTGTATCTGGAACCGACTCGGAAAACATATGTCATCACCATCCATACGAGCAATATATTCTCCTTTGGCGATTTTAAGCGCTTTATTCAAAGATTTAATCAATCCGATATTAGTCTTGTTCTTAATAAGAAGAATGCGCCGATCTTTAAGCGCATACTTCTCAAGTATCTCTGATGCACCGTCTATTGAACCATCGTCAATTATCACGAGTTCAAAATGCTTAAATGTTTGCATCAAAATGCTGTCGATTGCCTCGGCAAGATATTTTTTGTTGTTGTAAACAGACATTATTACTGATATTTTGGGGGTCTTTTTCAATTTTATTACCTTTCCATAGCGTTTCTTAATTCTTTATAAAAGGAAAAACGGCGTTTGTTCAAAATATCTGATTGGTATTCACGCACATGGTTGAAATTTCTTTCAGAAATCACTTTCCATACATTTCCTTTTTGAAGAAGTTTTTTTATCGTTTGTGCCATACCTTTAGCATCGCCGGGTTTATGAAGATATTCCGTATCTAACAATTCTGGAATTCCACCGGCGGTAGATGCTACACACAGGCACCCACGGCTCATCGCTTCGATAGGAGAACGTGGCAATCCCTCTGTAAGGCTCGGTTGTAGATAGATGTCAATTTGGTCAAGCCATTCAAAAACAGGATTTCCATTTGGTAATGAACCGCAAAAGATAACTCTGTCCGCAATTCCATATTTTTGAGCCATATTTACATAGGGAGAAGCATCACCTTTCCCCAAGATACGAAACTCAAAATCATAATCGTTCTTTAAAAGTGAAAGGGCTTCTATCGCAGTGTGTATGCCCTTATATTTTGTTTTATAATTACCAATTAAGCCGAAGATAATTTTGTCGGTATATGTCTTTACAAAACGTTTTTGTAAAACGGCAGTATCTAGTGTGGGTAGTTCAATATCTGAAGCATTAACAACAGATGCTTTTGAAGAATAAGGATATCTCTTTTGTAAAAAATGCTTAGTTACATACAAGACGCGGTCTGCTCTATAAATAGTTCTTCTCATTCGATAATAAGCCAACGGAGCATAAATTTTAGCAATAATGGAACCGTAATTATATAAACTATCCCAAACACATGCGACCACTTCTAAAGAATATGTTTTTTTTAACAAAATCGCAGCCTTCACAGCCATGAGACCATTTTCACTTGGTAGTCGTGCTACAACGGCATCGCTGTTTTGGACACATGAAAAAATTTTTTTCCATGCTGTTTTTTTTGAAGAGATATAGGCCAATGGTGATGATATTTTGGGAACAAATTTAAAATTTACAGAAGGGCGCGATGATAAAGCAAATGAAGTTGAAGCATTTTGTACTTCTCCACCATGCCTACCTATAACTTCTATGTTAGAAAAGTTATAAAGATACCGCTGCCATATATTTTGAGGTAAACAACCGGTAGAATAAATATTACCATCGGATGAAGAATAGAAAATGTGATCGTGAACAAAAAGTAATTTCATAATAATTGCTCCAGGGTTAATATCACCTAAACAAAATTTTCAATAACGATGTACTGTTCGATACTTTTTACTATTAACACAAAAACTTTTCATAAAGTTTCTTATGTTTACTTATATTATTATGCAATGAAAAATGTTTATGCACATACAGCCAACAGTTTTCTTTTTCAGCGTTTAGTTCTTGTGGTGAATTATACCAGTGAATAATTTTTTCTGCGAATTCCTCGGCAGTTGAGAGGATATTAGATTTGTTACCTACCACTTCTGTGGCTCCGCCGGAATCTGTTGACAGTACTGCGCATTTCCTGCTCATAGCCTCTACGAGAGTTCTGCCGAACGATTCCGTGTTGGGTTTAGATGTTAATACAAACACATCCACTCCATAATAATAATCGTCCATTTCCTCGAAAGGGTGGTCTATTCGTCCGATGAAGTTATTACCGCACATACGCTGCATACGATTTATAAATGTATTGATTTCTGCAATGTAGTTTTTTTCTGTGTTATTTATTGTGCCGATTGCCATATCAAACCGTATATTTAAATTTTTCTCATGAATTAGCATACATATTTTTTCTGCCAATTGCCAATCTTTCCAGTCGCAATATCGTCCCGCAAAACCTATAGTAAAAAGGTCAGATTTCCTTTTCTGTGGGTTATACTGCTCATATACGCCGCCGGCAGTATTTTCGATAACCGAAAACCGGAACTGTTTGTTTGGATATTTTTTATGTATTGCATCACTCCAAAAATTCATGTTATACTGCGTAGTCGTAACCAATGCGTCCATATATCTCATACAATACAGAAATATGTTATTGATAAAATTACTGTATTTGAGATAAAGCCCCCGGTCAGTATGTATAAGAAAAAAATCTTTTTTATTAATGAGACGTAAGCGAATAAGTAAGCCGACGATGAAGAAACTCACTTGTGATTGCGTGTGAATAATTCGCGGTGAAAGTTTTTTAATCAGTTTTTGCATTTTGACAATGTAATATACAAATAGAAACGGATTTTTAAATACATATTTCAGGCGGTTCATTCGCACGACTTTATATACATTTTTACCGAATCTATCGTGGTCTATTGCGCTCGGTTCAATTACAGCGATATCATAAACATTCTCAAAATGTTTTGCCAAAATGCTGATGGATTCCGCCTCACCGCTAACAGTAATGCCACCGCTATTATCGCAGAGATATAATATGTCCGTAGATTTTTGTCTCATATAATTCTGTTTTGGATTTTATATAAAATCGATTCCCTTAAGATCACTCAGCCATGTCTTGTAAAAACTACTGTTTTTTCCATAAGAATTATCAAAAAACGTACACTTTTTTTCCAACAAACAACAAAGAATTGCTGTATGCAGCCTTGTGGTGTAAACTTTCTCATATTTTTTTACGAATTTTACGCCCGTTTTTATCATTTTTGGTTTATATATATATGTGGCATATATATTTGTTATCACATGGAACAAAATTGGGATTATTTTACTTATCCATGAAAGACCTCTCATAAAAATATTACTTAACACCATTTTTTCCTTCGAAGGCCAATCGTGTATATCTAACTCTGTTTCAGTTATATACTGCGAATAATCTATTGTATTATTCAATTCTTTATCCGTTCGCTTAAGAAACAAAGTTTTCTGCCCACGCTTTGAACGGTATCTTCCTAATTGGTCGCCCGGTATGCAGAACGCCATATCAGGAATCATTAATACTGTATTAGCCGCAAAATGCTTTTTTAAAATCTCGTAAGATATTTTGTCTCTTGCACATATTGTTACGTTTTTATGTTTAGAAAAAAATGATGCGTCTTCTAATAATAATTTTTCATTATCGTACCAAACAGTTTGAGGTAAAATAATAATTTTATTGTAAGGATATTTTTTTAGTATTTTTTTTCTAAATAGTTGTGAGCTATACCATATATCTCCAAAATTACCGCCACCGTGAAGCATTATTATTGTATTATTGTTTAATTTCGGATAGCTACAGTTATGCATACTGCATGTATACAACAATTTATAATTTTTTAAATACTGCTTAATGAACTGTAATTCGCCCTCCCAAATAAGAATATCACCAATATTTGCATGGTGGGGCAAGTCCATTAATACAAAATCATTAATAATAAGAGGTACTAAAATATCTGTTATGATACCAACAAGTTGGTCTTTTTTTTCAGTAAAGTTCATTAATTAAACACCTTTTAATTATTATTTCTCTTTCGTTTAATCAGATATATTTATTTGTCCTGTAAAATTAATTCATAACACAATATGTCACTATACAAGTAAATATTCTAATTGTAGTTCGATTTCATTTTCTTTACTATTCCTAAATAAATTATATATCTTAAGATTATCAGACAACAATTCATTTTGTTTATTTTTATCAGTACAATCTTTTATTAAGTCAAACAAAAGAACTGTTTTTACTCGATTATAACCTTCGGGAATTGTTTTTAATATACTAAATGTTATTTTCAATGGCTTTACAACCTTGCCTTCTTTATAAAGATACAGATTTAATAATATCGAATAATCTGCCATCTTGTCATAAGGTGGCTCATGTACTCCGGTACGAGAAGTAAAATTACCCAAACAGTATATAACCGGTTTTCCTGATATTATTTCACCATAATGAATTACATGCTCATGATTTATTATTACCGCATCAACTCCTAATCCAACTATTTTTCTTGCTATTTCTTTTGTATTTTTTAATGGGATATGATTATATTGCCCACCTGAATGCAGACACATTATAACGTAATCTGCCTCATTTTTCATTGAACATATATCATTTTTCATTTTTTTATAAGTCATGGCACATTTCTCTGTTCGTTCATATACAGGCACAAGACAAATAATATTTTTATTAAAAAACAATCGACCAATTTTATTTATCGCTCTTATAGTAAAAGTACGGAGATAAGAATAGTAAAAACGTCTGTAAATCATATTATGAAGTTCTTGCTCTTGGTAGAGGTTAACTTTCCATTTTTCGTTTTTACCAAGATAACACTTGTTGTGAAAAGCATTTGTACCGTATGTATAGGATAAAAATCCAATTTTCATACCGCCAATCTCTTCAACAATGCCACTTGGAGAACATTTGTTGTTATTCGTTCCAGTGTGCTTTAACCCAATCGCATCAAGATTTATATTTGTATCTTCTAATCCGCAAATACCTCTATCTAAACAATGATTATTTGCGGTAGTGACCATAGAAATACCAGATCTTTTTATAGCTTTCGCAAACTCAACAGGAGCATTAAAACTATATTGTTCATAGCTATATTCTGCATTTGCTACCGGCGTTTCCAAGTTACCGACAACATAATCAGAGTCGGAAAAACAACCAGTAACGCCTTCAAAGATAGATGAAAAATCATACTCTCCTGTTTCAGTTTTATATACAGGAATTTCGTGCATATCACACATTATATCGCCAGTAAAAGTTATTTTTACATACGGTTGATTTTTCATTTTTAGTTACATTGTTTATTAAATACTCGCAGTATTTTTCTTAAGATTTTCTTTGGTAAGTTTAAAAAAGTACATACAGTTTGATAAATAAATCTTATCAGATTTTTATGAATACTCTCAAAATCAATTTTTAATATCCATTCTAGTTCAGGATGTTCAATAAAGACGTTTGGTATTTGTAAAAACTGATTTTGTATATCACGCCAAAACGCTTTTCTGACTGGATCCATATTTACTTTATAGACAATATCATTTTTTATTTTATTACCTACGATCTTGCTATAAATCAATCCGTAATCATTTGGATTTTGTCCTTCTGCCAATATTCCCATTATGGTTCGATAGCATTTTTCACATCTAACGCAGTTTTTCCCGCCAGATGATTGCCAGCAAACACGTAAGTTTATCTTAAGGTTTGGATTACTTGACACAAAACTGCATATTTTTTTTATTTTTTCTTGCCTTGTATGTTCGTAGCCGTCATGAATTACACCAGTATTTGCCCATTTAACATAGTTATCAATCGTTGGATCAGAAGCGCAAACGACTTTTTTTGCGTCTTTTGCGGTAAACGATGATGCAATATACACCACTTTTGAACCATATATATATGCCAAAGGCGCAGCATGACCAATTAATCCAATCCCATGCTGAAAACCGTGCCACCACCCATCGTTTGCTTTCCTCAAAACTAAATCAGCTAAAGTAGTTTCATTGATAAATTTCCTGAAGTTGGATTTAATAAACTTGCATTCCACGCCAAATCGTTCTGCAGTTTCAATAACATGGCTTTTAACGTTTTGCCATCCATTAATATCGTCAAAAAAAACATCCGAACCCCACAATGTCATCAATACAGGCTTTTCTTCGATATGGTTTACAAGGGTATTAAAAGCATCTACTCCTCCGCTAAAAAATGCTAAAGGGCTTCCTGTTTTATCCAAAGACCCATTATTATCTATAATTTTATCAACAATTATTTTGCCTGTAAATTTAAGACGCGGATACATATTGATATATCCCTTTTTGAATTCTGGAATACTTGTAAAAAAATTTTCATCAATTTCGGGTACATATAAAGTAACATCTAAAAGCCATACAATTGGCAAGACGTTGCACAGAAATGGAATTACCAGAATACTATCAGGTACTGTACTCAACCCATCATCATATTCGATGAAAAACTCTTCTTTTGGATTGAAATATTTCTGCAAATTTTCAGAATAATCAAATTTGTAATAAACTTTATTATTTTCCCTGATTATATCCAGGATATTGAGCTTATATTCCATAAATTATCTTTTATTCCTTAGTTAACTTTGGGATAATTATTATTTTTTGAATTTATGTTTTATCCAATTGTGCAATAGGGATTTTTCTTTTTTATCAATTCCAATAAAATAGACTAGGCAACTTATGGACATAGTTGAAATGATACATGAGAATACTAACCTGGCCCAATCAATAAAAAAACAATTAAAGAACAAGGTTATACAAGTTGAAACTCCTGCAATAATAATTACTGGTGCAATTACTGTGTATAAAAATTCCTTTATAGGAAGATTAATCTTGCTGCCTAAATAAATTATTCGAAAAGCTAAAGCTAAAATACTTAAACCGAATTTAATGATTAATATCGAAACAGGACTAAAACCCGCCCATAAAAACAAAAAAGACAGCGGTAAATTGGCAAATATAAAACAACTTACAATGATTGTAAAATTCTTTATATTGCCGGTTGCTTGTATTGACATCCACAATGGTCCGGCAATTGCTTCCACCAGTGAAACAAGTAATATTATCTTGGTGAAAACGACGGTATAATCAGGGACATCCTTTAACCAAAGTTGCAAAACAAATTCCACATTCAAATATAGCGGTAACATAAACAAAAACAAAAGAAAAAATGACGCTTTGGATGTTTGAAATATAAGCCGTATGAAACGGTCGGAATCCTTAGTGGCATAAGATTTGATTATTTGCGGATTAAAAGCAGTCTGAAAATTGCTTACAAACTGGTATGCTGACGAGTTTACCTGCATTGCTATTCCCATTGCCGCATTTACCGTGACTCCATGAAATATGTTTACCAGTACATTTATTCCATGATTTCTGCTTACGTTTGCAAAACCGCCAAAAATACTCCAGCCTGAAAATCCGGCAAGCTGCCAGAATAATTTTTTATCCTTAGAATATCTAAAATGCGCTATTTCAAAGGTTCTGTTGCAATATATTTTATAAATAAAAAAAACAGCTATTCCGGTGATGCAAACAAGAAAGGCATATACAATCAATCTGTCAAAAAAAATTATTGGGAGCAGAAAAACTATACCAAGTTTTAATATACTCTCAATAATACTTAATAGCGCAAAGAACGACATTTTTTCATACGCTATAATAGTTGCATGATAGGGGACATGCAAGATATTTATCACAGTTGCAATAATTGACAGTTGATACACAAAAAACGCCGCAGTCTGTCTGTCTGGTGGTATGTTTAGCAAGTTATAAAAAAACCATAGCCCTATAGTTTCCGCAAGAATGACAACCAATAAAGCAATCAATATATGAATAATGAAACTTATGCTATAAACGTTTCTTGCCTGTTCTGTGTCGTTTTGACCCAAAGCATAATTTAAAAAACGCTTGGTTGCAGTTGTCATAGCTGCGTTCAGAAACGTGAACATAACCACCAAACCGCCCACAACATTGTAAATCCCGTAGTCTTCCGCACCAAGCGTTTCCAGCACCACCCGCACAGTATACAGGCTTACCAGCATGATCAGTATCTGCCGGAAATAGAGCATGAGTGTGTTTTTGGCTATGCGGGTGGTGTTGGACAAGCTTCTTTGTATTTTTTAGTTATCTCTATCTTTTTTTACCAGAGGTCTATTAACAGCATAATAGCAAGTATTTACGGATACAGCGCCTTTACTTTTTCCGGGTCAAGCTGCGTAGCGGAGACAACAGTATCAAGAGGCACGCCCAAGTTGAGCAAATTTTTTGCAATAGTAAACGCCTTGTTTTCCTGGCCTTTAGCTTCCCATTTGGCTGCCAGTCCGGTTTCTTCCACTACTTGTTCAAATGTTAATGCTGCGTCCATTTTTACTACCTCCTTAAAAGCTTCGGGATTGGCTCGTATTAATACATCTAAGTACGGGCCTATCTGTTTGACTTTATCCTGCCGTTTTATTTCAATACTTACAGTTCCTAAACTTGATCCGTCAAGCCGGTTATCAAGGCTTTTCAGCCACAAGTTCTCTTCCTCAGACAGCTTACGGTTGTCAATTATCTGTATCGGAAGTATGTCCCCTCTTACATTATATACCCCGGGACTCGTTTCTTCAACTGTATAACCCCTTTCTTCTTTCAAATGTTTAAGGAGTTTTTCTGGATAACGGCTCTCTATAAAGGTTAAGGTCAAACCTGTTATTGGGACATTGTTAAACGAAGTATACAGGCACGCATACCCGTAGACTTTGTAAAAATCGGCTATTGAAATATAATCTGTAGGGCTTTTGTATTCTAACAAGTTCCATTCCTTGAATATTTTTGCTATATTTTTCTTAATATCAACGTTTTTTACTTTTTTTATTACAACGCAATCTATTTTTAACGGTTCCGCTGTTAACTGGTACTCCGGGTGGAATTCAAGAGCATCTTCATACGCATCCAATTCCAGTTTGAGCGCTATCAGAAAAGCTGGATGCCAAGCTAAATGTGAAGGCTTATTGTCCGATGGCTGTTGATTTTCCATTTTATGTATTTTATCAAATTTCCATCATTTCGTCACTAACCCACTGTGCTGTCGAGAAAGGCTGCTGCCGGAATCGCAATCAGGCTAAATTGTATTTCATTCAAGGATTGTTCCCGTGTAATTTACTTTCCAGTGACCGCCTTTATCGGGACCAATGCGTTCTATCAACCCTTTGGCTTTGAGTTTGGCGATGTTTTCTTCTATTTTTCTGCTTGATATCCCAACTTTTAATGACAAATTTTCCGCTGTAATATAGGGATTCTCAACAATATTATCTATTATTAATTGTTGGTTTCCAGTGACCTTTTCTCCGACCTTTTCTCCGACCTTTTTCGCGCTGGTTTCCGTGTAGAACGTAACTTCCGAATAGTCAATATTTGTTTCAAATTCTACTTTATGCTTCCAAACAAGCATTTTATCAAATCCAAAACCTGCATTTTCGGCAAGTTTCGCCCAGCGGAACAATCTTGCAATTATTGGATTTCTTGGCTTGGATATTGCATTTTTAGGTATTTCTGAGATATCTATATAAAACCTTCCCGGATTCTGAAAAACAATTCTATTGTTAAAAACTTTTATCGTTGAATGTATTACGCTAAAATAATCTGCATGCATCAGCATATTTACCAGCCCTTCACGCAGGGCATCTAACTGGGTATCATCTTCGTAAGCAAAGCCATTGTCGCCCATACGGAAAGGATTGTCGGCATAGTTTCTAAGCCTTTGTATAAGTACATTATAATATTCCCATAAATTTTCCTGTTCCTGAATACGGAAGGTATATCTTGTCTGAGCATCGGAATAGGAAGCCCCTGGAATTTCCAGATAATCTACCCAAAACGAACTGAAAACCCGCCGTATAGAATCTTCTTTACCAAGTGTTAATAGGCCGCCATAGGTCAATGCATCATTTTTAATAATTCCTAATTTTTCGCAAAATTCCATATCAGGAAGATCGTTATAAGGAAGTTGCGGGTTCTGGCTTTTCACCCTGTTTCGGTATGTAGTCAGCGACCCTGTATTTAAGTCCTTAAAACTTAACCCGTCTGCTGTTAAATCGGAACGTACTCCAAATGACTGGTCTCGAAACAAAGCATTTATTTCCGAATCCGTTGCCCGCTGGTCGCCACTTGCTGTACGGACAAAAGTGTTTTGCAGCGCATTATAGTAAACCGGTTTCTGTTCAGAAGACGGGATAAAAAAGGCTAAAACAATTTTTCCGGCAATGTTATATTTTTTACATTTTGGATTTATCTGCACATTAAACTTGTTGCGGTTATGCAATACTGTGGTAAAATTCTGCTCCATTTTTTCAGGATTTTCTATCCCGTTTACTTCAAACTTCTTACCCTTTTGCGATATTCCCAATACAATCCAACCGCCAGAAGAATTGGCGAAGGAAGAAACTGTTTCCCATATATTTTTAGGGAGTTCTGTCTTGGCTTCTTTGACTTCAAAATCATCCCATTCTATATCGGTTAAACGGGTAAGTAGTTCGGTTTTATTCATAATTCATGTTATAACATAATCCTGGAGAAAAAGCTTGTCAATTTTATGCACCCAATAGCGATTTTAAACCAGAAAGCTCCTGCACCACCCGCTGTGCTGCCTTCCCGTCCCCGTAAGGGTTATGCGCCAGTGCCATCCTGCCGTATTCCGACTCGCTGTCAAGTAGCAGCCGCACTGCTTCCACAATTACCGCCGTTTCAGTCCCTACCAGTTTTACCGTACCGGCATCTACCGCCTCTGGCCGTTCGGTGGTGTCGCGCATTACCAGCACGGGTTTCCCCAGCGAAGGGGCTTCTTCCTGTATCCCACCGGAATCGGTCAGTATCAAATAAGAACGCTGCATAAGGTACACAAAAGGAAGATAATCAAGCGGCGGTATCAGATGAATGTTTTTTACAGAAGACAATAGCTCATACACAGGCTTTTGTACATTGGGATTTAAATGCACTGGATAAACAATATCAATATCAGGATATGCCAGAGCTATTTCCTTTAACGCCCGGCATATATGCAAAAATCCTTCACCAAAGTTTTCACGGCGGTGCCCTGTTACAAGAATAATCTTCCTGCCTTCATTCAGCTTATACCCTTT
>Ga0099364_10008043_pt1 | contig 14921 bp, 14 predicted proteins | sample TergutTh196P3_FD_73070 | JGI IMG/M metagenome (GOLD analysis project Ga0099364, IMG submission 73070) | Microcerotermes parvus P3 segment gut microbial communities from Pointe-Noire, Republic of the Congo - Th196 P3 | ecosystem: Host-associated > Arthropoda: Insects > Digestive system > Gut ... | reverse complement strand
GTAGAAACCGACGCCCCCACCAACCTTCCACAACATCCCGAAGGGATTGATCGCTACGTAGAAAACGGCGCCCCCACCTTGATTTCCATACCGAAGGTATGGAACCTAAAAGACATATTTCTTATCATATTCAATTGTTCCACACCATCCCGAAGGGATTGATCGCTACGTAGAAAACGACGCCCCCACATTGATTTCCATGCCGAAGGTATGGAACCTAAAAGACATATTTCTTATAATATTCAATCGGTCCACACCTTCGGTGTGGTGATAGTTTCGGGGGGGGGCATCGTTTTCTACGTAGCGATCAACACCTTCGGTGTGAGGCGGTATTTATATATTAATCCACATCATCCCGATGGTATCTATATATTAATCCACACCATCCCGAAGGAATCTATATAAATCCACACCATCCCGAAGGGATCAATATATAAATCCACACCATCCCGATGGTATCAATATATAAATCCACATCATCCCGATGGTATCTATATATTAATCCACACCATCCCGATGGTATCTATATATTAATCCACACCATCCCGATGGTATCTATATATAAATCCACATCATCCCGAAGGGATTGATCGCTACGTAGAAAACGACGCCCCCACATTGATTTCCATGCCGAAGGTATGGAACCTAAACGCCCCCCCACCTACCTAATAGCCCTTAAATTTTGCTCAACCAGCGCCATTCTTTCATAATTTGGATAGTTTCTACGAATAAATTCTAAAATAGAGCGTGCAGTTTCTGGTCTGTTTTGTCTAATCCATGTCATCGCAATTTTCACTTGTGAATCCAAGAATTTATTAGAATTTGGATATTGCTCCACAACAATCTGAAATGAATGCCTTGCCGCTGTAAAATCTCCCATACCGTAGTATGATTCTCCTGTCCAATACTGTGCGTTTGCTGCTAACTCGTGTGCAGGAGCTCTAGCTATAATAACTTGAAAAGTTCTTATCGCTCCGGGATAATCTCTTGCATTGTATTGCCTCATGCCGTTGTTATAAAGCCTATTTAGTTCATCTTCAGACAAACTTGGATGTGTGACCTGTTCTGTTTGAGGTTGAGTAACCTCAATTACAATTTCTTGTGGCGTGCGTAAATTTTCACTATTCAGCAGTATTAGTTGCTCTGTTAAAATTGAGATTTTCTCATCAGTACTAGCTATTTTCCTATTAATTTCTTCAATTTGAGCCTTGTTTGATGTGCAAGAAATAAGGAGTATAAAAGCTAATGTTATAAAATAGAAATACTTCATTATTACCTCCATAGTAATTTGTGACATGAAAATATGTAGCTAGAATTTTGTCAAGAAAAAGTTATTTTGATTAATTACATATATCTTAAAATCTCTTCTCCTTTAACCTGTGCATATAATTCAATATATGGTTTAATAGGGCTATATAGAATTTTTGGATATAAAACTTCTTCAACTTGAAAGATACCAACAGTTTGACTCATATCAACAACAATTCGAATAGGTTTTTCATCACCCGGTACAATAGAAACTTTTTCAATAGCAGAGGCAGAATGTCTGTGTATATCTCCTGCTTTTGGTTCATTTCTTAACAAAGTAGGAATCCGTGCACGCCCTTCCTCCATATCACATCCATCTCCAACAAGAACGATCCCTGCTTCCTTAGAGTGAATTTTAAATGTCGTCATATGCCCAAAAATACCTTCAAGAACAATTGATTTGACAGCTATTTTTTTTAAAGTATCTTCTTCACTATACAACCTGTCAATAATATCATCAATATATTTTTGTGCAACAAGCAACCCAATAAGTTCATGTGAATCTCTTGAAACTGTCATTCCCATATCGTGTAATAATGCAGCAATAACAATAGCTACTAATGAATCTTCATTTTTTGCTATAGATTCTGTTTCAAGATTCAGTTTAATGTTTTTTTGGTTAAGCAAATGGAACATTTTTATAGCGTTTAAAGCTGCTTTTCTCATGTGAACAGGTCCATGATCGTTATAACCCAGCCTTCTTATAGAAACTATATTAGCATATTCTTGCATAACTTGTATCTCCGGATTGATAAAAATTAATTCTGCTGCAAGTTTTGCTTTACCACTTATGCGTGCTAATAATTTTTCTTCGCTAATTTCTTGAGTTTTTGATTTTTTCATAAGCCCTCGTTATTCAATTGTAAAGACTACTGTTTTTTTATCTAGTTCATCAGCAATACTGTTTAGTTCATCAGATACTTTTTTTGTAATTTCTGCTTGCATTGTTGTATTGTGAATATCATATTGCATATTCATCATGTTTTTTGTTATTTCTGTAAGATTTTTCTTTATGTCAACTGTTAATTTGGAAATATCTTCTGAACTCTGTTTAGCTATTTCACTGCAACTTGTAATTTGATTTGAAGATTTAGCTGCCGTAAAAGAATCTTTACAAATGCAATCAAAAACAATAACTGCTTCTTTAATATACATTGTAATTGTTTTAGAATAATGTTTAAGTGTATCCAAATTCTCGATATCTAAATTATTCTGCATGATATTAATAAGTTCATCAAATTTTTCGATAGCTTCTAATGTTGTGTGTACATCTGCGTTTGTTTGTTCTGTTATAACGGCAAGATCGTTTACTATTGAAGATAATTCTTCCGATTGATATGCAACTGTATTTGCCGAACTACATGAACCTTCTGATAAATTTATTATATCATCAGAATTAAGGCTCATTTCCTCAATCTTAGCTGTAATTAAAAGTGACCTATCATTCATATGCACTGCGTTTGCAATGAGTAAGTTAGCTGTATTAGATAGCTCTCTGCTTTTCTCATGAATACTTTTTGCGTTTTTGATTATATGTTGAACAATGTCATACACTTCATCTAGAATTTTGTTAAAATAAAATGCTAGATCACCCATTTCATTTTTAGATTTAACATCAAGTCGTGTTTGTAAATTTGCACCCTTTTCTGCTAATTTCTTCAGCAAATTAGTAGTAGTATGAATAGGTAAGAAGAAATGATTTAATAGAAATAGGATAATAATGCAAAAAGATATTGAAAGTCCTACAGCTAAAAACAACATATATTTTATCATTAAATCTCTTTTCTCTTTAATTGTTGTTTCTATATATGTTAAAGGAACTCCTATTACTAATGCTCCATAAATTTCGTTTGTTTCTGTAAACAAAGGCAGGGTACCTGTTAAATATGGCACACCCATCACTGTAGTTTCCTTTATTGTTCGCTCACCCGGTTTTATGCTCTCTAATAATGAATGAATGGGGTGGTCAGCACCTAATATAGTTTGGCTGATTCTGTTACCATCACGCTCTATACTTGTTGATATTCTCTTAAATCTGTCATTCTGTCTGGCATAGATTGTTGCGTAAAGACCTGTGTCAAAATGAATAGCATCAACTAACTCGTAATTTCCATCAATTGCTCTGCCATTGATATCTACAATGACAGAATCACGTAAGGAAATCTCTCCGTATATCTGAGCTACATATTTTTCAGTTGCGTTAAGATAACCATTTATTCTTTCGCGATATAAAGTGTCGGTTATGTCATTGGCTATTATTTTCATACGTGTAACAGAATCATAGGTAAAGATGATTGACGTAAGTAAAAATAATGCGAATACACATATCGTTACTTTGGTTTTTATGCTTTGTAAGCGTGGCATTGGGTCCTCCAAAACAATTTCTGTAGGGAACGCATTTTTTCGTTCCTAATTCTGTAGGGAACCCAACAGAACTCGGAACGAATAAATGCGTTCCCTACTTTCTCAGCTGTCTACACTGATTTACTATTAATTCTCCAATTAAACCCACAGAAAAGAACTGCAATCCTACTATAATTAGTAACATACACAAGAATAATAAAGGTCTATTGGATAAATAACTAATTTTTAAAACTCGTAAAATTGTCAGGTATAAACCTAACAAAAAACCAGAACCGGTTAACAATGTTCCTATACCACCGAAAAGATATAAAGGACTTTTATTAAATGTAGTTACCAATTTTACGGTTAATAAATCTAAATACCCTCTTAGAAATCTTTCTGAACCGTATTTTGACTTTCCATATTTTCTTTCTCGGTGTGCAATAGGAATTTCTTTTACTGTAAAGCCCTTGGCTGCGGCTAGTACAGGGATATATCTATGAAGTTCTCCATAGACATCTAACTCTTTTACAACATAGTATTTATATGCTTTAAACCCGCTATTGTAATCTCTAAGTTTTAATCCAAAGATAAAAGATACCACTTTATTAAATATTTTAGAAGCTAAACGCTTAGATAGCGGGTCTTTTCTCTCTCGTTTCCAGCCGGTTACTATATCAAAATCCTTCTCTTGTAAAAATTTCGGGATTTCTGCTGGGTCATCTTGTAAATCCGCGTCCATTGTAAAAATAATGTCACCGAGAGCATTTTGAAAACCTGCATTTAAAGCAGCTGATTTACCAAAATTTCTTCTGAATTTAATTATTTTTACTTTAGGATCCTTTTCTGCAAGTGTTTGCAATATATTATAACTATTATCAATACTACCGTCATCTACAAAGATAATTTCATAATCGTAATTGCCTATACTTACAATAATTTCACGATATAATGTTTCTAAACTCTCTTCTTCATTTAATAATGGGATTATAATTGATATTAGCATATAAAACATTCCTCGATTTCCATGTCGTAGGTACGGAAGCTAAACGACATATTTCTTATAATATTCAATCGGCCCACACCTTCGGTGTGGTGATAGTTTCGGGGGGGGCATCGCTTTCTACGTAGCGATCAACACCTTCGGTGTGAGGTGGTATTTATAAATAAATCCACACCTTCGGTGTGAAGTGGTATTTATAAATATATATAAAACCACACCATCCCGAAGGGATTGATCGCTACGTAGAAACGACGCCCCCAACTTCCATACCATCCCGAAGGGATTGATCGCTATGTAGAAAACGACGCCCCCCAACTTCCACACCATCCCGAAGGGATCGATCGCTACGTAGAAAACGACGCCCCCAACTTCCACACCATCCCGAAGGGATCGATCGCTACGTAGAAAACGACGCCCTCAACTTCCACACCATCCCGAAGGGATCGATCGCTACGTAGAAAACGACGCCCCCACCTTGATTTCCATGCCGAAGGTATGGAACCTAAAAGACATATTTCTTATCATATTCTATACCAAACGAATCTAATAGTTGAATATATTCATCATAAGAGGATTGTTTAGCATGATGCTGTTCTTGATTGTTTATATAATTTATCACTTTCTCGGCTTGTGATTTGCTATATGAAAATGCACCATACCCTTCCTGCCATAAGAATCTACATTTAACCAACCTTTCTTCCTTTATCCAAGTAGAAGAATCGCGTTTTACCACCCGCATAAGGTCGGGTATTCTGTGATTTAAATTATGGCGAAAAAAAATATGTAGATGGTCATCTGTGCCACCAATAGCCAAGACAGTATGCTTTTGATTGTTTATTATTGCTATTATATATTTATACAATCTTTCACGCCAACTAATATTAAGCAATGGTTCTCTGTTTAGTACAGAAAAAACAGTTTGAACATATAATTGGGTATATGTGGACATTATTAACCTCTTATATTTATTTTTGTTCCACACCTTCGGTGTGGTGATGGTTTCGGGGGGGGCATCGTTTTCTACGTAGCGATCAACACCTTCGGTGTGAGATGGTATTTATAAATAAATCCACACCTTCGGTGTGGTGATGGTTTCGGGGGGGGCATCGCTTTCTACGTAGCGATCAACACCTTCGGTGTGAGATGGTATTTATATATAAATCCACACCTTCGGTGTGAGGTGGTATTTATATATATAAAACCACACCATCCCGAAGGGATTGATCGCTACGTAGAAAACGACATCCCCCACCTTCCACACCATCCCGAAGGGATTGATCGCTACGTAGAAAACGACACCCCACCATATGTGTAAGGTATGATTAATCCATTAACTAACAAAAATCGTAGCCAAACTCATAACAATACCTGAAATTATTGGTATCTTCACATTGTCATCAATTTTAAAACTTGTGGCTTCTGCTAAGGTAACCGAAAAAGCACCTAAGAAAGCCAAAAAAGGCATATCTTTGAAAACAAACAATCCAAAAATAAAAGTGGATACAAAGCAAGCTAAGGATCCTTCTAACGTTTTATCCGAATTATAAAATTTCCGTTTTCCAAATTTAATGCCAATTAAAGCGGCTAGAGAGTCGCCAATCGACAAAAAAGCCATAGAAACAAACGCAATTTCCGGAGGAAAAAAAGCAACACAAACAATAGCAGAAGTTAATAAATAAGAAGCTCCTGTAAAATCATGCAGTTCATGTTTTCTTAAAATAACACCAAAAAAAAGATGAAAATATTTTCTAAAATTTTTATTTTCAAGTCGTAACAGCTCTATAACTATGGATATAATAGCAATTGTTACAAATAATAACAAAGTAATTCTTTTATCATAGCCAAATATATATTTATACGAAATTGGTAGTAAAATAGAGGATATGTGTATCGATTTTCTGGTTATTTCGTTTTTCATAACTCATATCTTCCTTAGCCTCTTTACTTCAGCTTAGAAACAATAAAAGAGCCTGCTAACTGTGCCAGCATCAAAGGGTCTTCGCTTAATGTTTCTTTAAATAATCTATATAAATTAAGCTCATCCCTAGGTATCCTTTTGCATATTGAAACAATTGTATTAAACTTTGTATCGTCAAAACCGAAAAATTTAGATTTTAAGGAATATAAAAATCTTTGATATTTACCGAAATGATTTTCCCATTTATCATGGTATTCATTTAAAATTTTGGATGATATGTTGTTCTCTTTTAACGCTTTTGAAACGGTTTCTCCGCAGAATTTTCCTGCAATCATGGCTTGAACAGTACCACCTCCTGTAATAGGATTCACCTGATGTGCCGCATCACCAACAAGCATAACATTGTTTTTGATGAATGAGTTACCTGCTCTTGTTGGAACACCACCATAAACTAAATAATTTATCGATGCGTTTGGATAATGCTTCTCCATGAATAAATCAAGATAGTATCTAGGACCTTTCCCGCCTGATGTTCTATCGCCTGCAATGCCAACTCCTATATTCGCTTGTGTATCGGATTTAGGAAAGATCCACAAATAACCGCCCGGTGCTACATCTTTTCCGAAATAGAACTGGCATAAATGTGATTCCAGCTTAATATTATTTACAGTATATTGACAACAAGTTTCTATATCAGCAGGTTTTAAACAAGTATCAATGCCTGCCCATTTTCCTACTTGGGATTCAACTCCGTCTGCACCGATAACTATCTTACATTTAACTTCATAGATACTGTTCTCGTGGCGAAATTTAACACCGGTTATAACTTCATTTTCTTTTATCAAAGCAATTGCGTCAGATTTGGTTTGCAACATTGCACCTTTTGAAACGGCTAAATCGGCTAATGCTCTGTCAAATACACGTCTATCAAGAACATAACCAGTTCCGTTGTTGTACATCTCTACAGATTCCCCATTCGGAGCATGTAATCTTGCTCCATCAATTTTAGCACATATCCATTTTTCGTCAATATCAATAAAAGGTATGATACCGTTGTGGGAAACACCCTCTGCACAGCGTACTGGAATACCGGGTTCGGCATCACGTTCTAATAATAAAACAGAAAAACCGTTCTCGGCAATATATCTTGCTGTAACAGTACCTGCTGGTCCTGCGCCTACTATTACTACATCGTAATAATCGCCAACTGTACGTTTGCTATAACTTAATGAGTCTTCACTGATGCTTTTTATTGCTTGTGCTGGACATATTGATTTACAAAGTCCGCATTCTTTACAATTATTATCTATAAAAACTTCAAATTCTGATATTAAAATGGCATTTCTACGACACACTGCTGCACATGTTCCGCATATGTCGCATAAGTTTTTGTCTATATACATTGTTAACCCCTCTAAAATCTATTATCTGGAACCGGTATATCGCGTGGTGATTTTCTATCAACGGGTCTTCTTATAAAATCAAAACCTGTTGTTCCTATTGTTAGTAAAAATCCATTTTCTGCATACTCATGTTTGTCGGTATCACCACGTAAAAAATATTTAAATGCTATCATTAATGAAGATTCATAATTCTTTAAAGGAATTGACAATCCCCCATGATATGCGATTTCATTGACCATTTTATCATTAACTTCAAAAGGTAAATTTCTGTAGGAAACTCCAGCACGTAAAGGCATACGTGACAAGAAGTTTCTTGAACTAGAAATACCAGTCCATGCAACACCAAGACCTGTTCTAAGTACGTTAACAGAATTTTCAAAATTATTTGTGTTCCCCCAGAAGTCAAAATCAACATCAGAAGATAAATACACATAATCATGTGCTTTCCATGTAAAACCTAATGCCATATGTGCAGGGTATTCATAAACTTCTTGTTTAATATACTCGTTTAAAGTGTTTGTTTTGAAATAACTATCACCTTTTAGTTCAACTGGTAAAGTGAAACTCATTCCAGCAGAAAAAGAATTAAATTGTTTTGCAAGACCTACGTCTAATGTAGGACTTTTAAAAACATGCTCATTTTCAAAACTGCTATTCAACATATTGGAATTATCGAAATTTTGGTGATGATACCTTACATTATGTCCAAATACATAACTTAAACCTATGCCATAATTGACTATATCATTCTTATTGGCGTATAAAATACTGCCTTTAAAAAGTGTAAAATCCGTGCGTTGAACTTCGGTAACATGCTCTATTTCATCATCATATGTAATTTCATTACGACGCTGTGTATCTAATTTTCCTGAACTTACATTGTAAAAATTAAAACCAAATCTATGGTTTTTATATGGGAAAAGCATACTAAAATATGGTAAAAAAACTTGATCATCCCTAAAAGATTGGTGATCAGAATTATGATAAACGGTGTTACCCATTGATAATGCGGTTGCAAATTGAATTCTGTCAACCGATGTCGCGATTGCAGGATTGATAAAACTTGCGTTTCTTCTGAAAAGATCACCTACACCTGTTCCACCCATACCTTCGCCGTATGCGTCCCGCTGATATGAAATCTCTGCTGGTCCGTGAAAAGAATATATTGATTGTGAAGATAAATTTGTGGTTATTATAACCATTAAAAAGATAATAACAATTTTTAATTTCATAGTTTTCCTTATTCCCCCACCTACTGCAAATATATCACCCGCAATCTAGTAATACCCTTATTCACAAAATCCAGCGTTTGTGCCGTTTGATACGAAACATCAATATCTCTATCTCTTGGCACAGGTCCTCTATCATTAATTACAACAATCGCTTCTTTATTTGTCTCTTCATTAATTAGCCTTAATTTCGTTCCAAATGGCAATGTTCTATGTGCAGCTGTATATTTATACATATCATATATTTCACCATTCGCTGTGATTCTACCATGAAAAGGCTCTCCGTACCATGATGCCACCATGTATGTAGCCTTACGTTGATGTGGAGTAGAACCAGATGTATATACAGCAGCCGGTTGGCAACCAACAAAAAAAACAAAGACACAACATAAAATAATTAATGTTCTCATAATTTATTCAATCTAAAATAAATATGCTAACGATATCTGATTTACTAAACCTAAGCCACCCATTGAGGAAATAGCATAATCAATTCTTTGTTTATTCCAATTAAATCCTAATCCCATAGTAAGACCGGAAAAAACATCTACAGATTGACTTGTTCTATAGTCATTCATTCGCGAATCAAGCCCTCCACGAATTGTAAAATATTGATTGTAGTAAAATTCTACGCCTAATCTTCCATAAAAATCGTTGTCAAATGGTCGTACAAGGTCAAAGTTTAAATAACCTTTTTCGCCAAGTCTATATGACGCTGAACCTACAAAAACCAGAGGCATTCCTTCTTCATATTTAGCTTCTGTATAATGGTCTATCTGCCATCCAAGATTTTGAATAGCTGCACCTATCTTCAAATTATCGTTTTCTGTTTGATGTAAAACCGCAAAATCAGCTGCGACAGCAGAAGCATTGGATTGATCTAGATTTTCGTAGAAATACTTAAGATTGAAGCCAACATCAAACATATGATTGACATTTCGTCCAAAACCTGCACCAATAACCATACTGAACGTGTTAAATGTACCATTTTGACCGCCATAACCTAAGTTTGTTTCAAAGGTTTTCGGCATTTCATCTGATACTAAAAAATTAATAAAAGGTGCTACAGTCCATTCGGTGGGTAATTTTGCAGTAAAAACAGCAGAACCACCTTGCAAACCTTCTATATAATTCATGTAAGTAGTTTTCACTTGATCGCCTGTCATATTAGCAAGACCGGCAGGGTTAAAAAAAACAGCATCGGCATCATTTGCCAATGCACTAAATGCGTTTGCCATTCCCATTGCTCTTGCAGAATAATTGACTTTCATAAATGCGAATCCGTTTGTACCTGCATTTTCATTTCTGGCTAATAAGAAAGTTGCGCTAATCATAAAACTGAACAGTATAAAATAGCGTAAATAGATAGAAATACTGTTTAATTTTTTGTGTGAGTAATAAATAACATTGTCAAATTCGTTGTTCATTATTGTCTCCTTGTAAAAAATTCCATAACCTCATTTGCGTTACGGCTTTGTTTTAAAACTTTTCTATCCGATTCCTCACGAAGAGATCTAGACAGAAAAACAAGTATTTGCTTATGTTGCTCAATATCAAAATTCGGTAAAGCTAACATAATAACTATGTCCACCGGATTCCCATCAAGCGAGTCATAGTCGACAGCGTCTTTTAGCAAATAAACCACTGCTTTGGGCATCATCACGTCTTTGTAACGAACATGAGGAATCGCAATTCCCCTGCCGATGCCGGTTGAGTCTGATGACTCACGTTCCATTAATAAAAACAGAAAATCTTCTTTGTTTTTAATAGCTCCGCTTGATAACAAGTCGCCAGCCATTTTTTCAAGTAATTGCTCTTTGTCGGTTACAGTTAGATTAATTTTAATCAGATTTGTGTCAAATAATTTCATTTTTATCCTTATTCATCTTGTGTTCTATAAAGATTAAAACATTATTTGCATACAAATGTTACTTATAATTTTTCTTAAACTCTAATACATTGACCAGTAATTCATCCTCATCTATTGTTAATAGTTTTCTATCTTTCATCACTATTTTACCATTTATCAATACGTTGCTAATGCTTTCTCTATTCATGCCATATACTATGTAAGAAAACGGGTCGTAAATCGGTTGATCTAAAAAATTATGAACGTCAATACTTATTATATCTGCTGATTTACCGATTTCTATACTACCGATAACATCGTCTTTTCCCAGAGCTTTAGCGGCTCCTAAGGTTGACATTTTGACTAGTTCAGATGCATGTAAAAAACTTGGATCGCTGTATATAACTTTATAAAGCTTTGCAGCGGTTGATATTTCATCTGTTAAACTTAAAGTGTTATTACTAGCAACAGAATCTGTTCCAAAAGATATATTTATATTATTTTCAATATATTTAGCTATCGGTGGAATTCCAGATGCTAACTTTAAATTTGAATGTAAGTTAATAGCAACAGAACAATCTGAATCTTTTATAAGATTAAAATCGTTATCATCAAGATGTATTCCATGCGCAAATATAAATTTATTGTCAAAAGCACCTAAACTATGCAAAAACTCAACAGGACTTTTCCCGTATTGTTTTTTACAATCAAGCACTTCCTTCTCAGTTTCGCATAAATGTGTATGAATTATCAAATTTTCTTTTTGAGCAAAATTTATAGCATTAACCCATGATTCTTTACTAACAGTGTAACAAGAATGTGGTGCAATTGTAATGTCAATCAAAGGCGTGTGTTTAACATATTCTATATTTTTATAAAGCTGATATTCTAATTCATCCGGTTTATGAAATAAGGCAATAGGAAAATCCATTACTGTACTGCCACCTAGTAAAGCACGCATTCCAGAATTAATGCAAACTCTTGCAGTTTCTTCTGTTATGAAATACATATCATTAAAGCATGTAATGCCATTTTTGATTAATTCTGCAATGCCATGAAGTGAAGATTTATGTATAAAATCGGCATTAATATATTTTGATTCTGCTGGCCAAATATAGTGGTTAAGCCATTCATAAAGAGGTAAATCATCTGCCATTCCTTTAAAATATGACATTCCGATATGGGTGTGAGTATTGATAAAGCCGGGCATAACAAGTTGATTCTCGTAATTAAGAACCTCTTTAGCTGTGTATTTATAACTATCTGATATGCTTAAAATATCTACTATTATGCCTTTATCAATTATAATTGATTTGTTATGCTGTACGTCATTATTAGGTGCTATACATAATAATGTGCCACAATTTATAATCATATCTACTGGTTGCATTTCGCACCTCTACATTGTATTAGCTTCATTTATCGAAAAGATTGGGGTTTTCTTCTATAAACTGGTCTTTTAATTTCCAAAAAACATTGTCCTGTATCATTTTTTTCTTACAATAATAAAATCCTATAACGGATACTATTAATGCACCTACTGCACCTTCAACAAGGTCAGACATGGTGTCCATCACTCCTGTTCTTGAATTACATAAGCTATCCGTACACAAATTTCTGGCTTTCTGCATATTAACGTTAAATATCTCATCTACAAGAAATTCAAATATCTCCCAGATTGCTGCACACGCCATCGCAAAGCAAAATGTAAATAGTGCCATAAAAAATGGACTAAGATTCATATGTGCATTCTTATCCTTATTTAATGCAAATATTAATAAAAATCCTATGTAAGCTAACATTAATGAAGATGTTAAATGTAATAGAGAATCCCACCAATAAAATTTGTAATAATAATCATAAACTTCCCCTAAATACATTGCAAAATAAACAAATATAAGAAAAAATATTTGAAAAGGTACTGGTATTTTTATTTTTGTTCGCTTCGAAAATATGGTTGGGATGAAAAATAAAATTAATGCAATAAATAAACTGGTTATGCCTTCCCATTCATCCTCTGCACGATCTAAAGTTATTACCCTGAATATTATTGCAGCAGAAGTCATTGTTATAAATAAAAACCTCATTGAAACTTCTATTTTTTGAGGTATTGTAAATTTTTTCATTCTTCTTTTCATGTGTACAATAAAAAATATTGTTTAAATTTTTGTCAAGTTTTTTTTAATGTCCATTAAATATAATTTCTTTTCTCTTGACAAAAAAACATGATTTAATTTCAATCCTCCGATACATAAAACCAAACGAGAAAAAATAATGAAAAAATATTTAATACAAACATTAGGATGTAAAATCAATCAAAGTGAATCAGCGTCTTTAGAGAGGCAACTCTTCTATCATGGATACGAAGCCACTAATAACATAGAAAATGCAGATTTAATTATTATCAATACTTGTACAGTTACAAATCGAACTGACTATAAAAGCCGTAATCTAATCAAAAAAGCCATAAATGCAAAGTCAATAAATAAAAATATATGCATTATTGTTACTGGTTGTTACAGCCAGCGTCAACGCGAGGAAATACTAAAATCTGGTAATATTGATTTGATATTGGATAATAATAATAAGGACATGTTATTACCTTATCTTAATGGTAATAAAGATTTTATTTTCAATGAAATAGACACCTTCGATACGTTTAATGATATTTCATTTTCTGATTCTGGAATTAAAACTTGTAAATCTAGTTTACAATCTCCAATCCTTAGTCGTCAACGTGCCTTTATAAAAATTCAAGATGGTTGTGATAATTTTTGCACATATTGTGCGGTTCCTTATGCACGTGGAAAACCACGTAGCCGCAGTTTAGATAGTATTTTAAATGAGATAAATTGGTATTTGTCTTATGGTTATCACGATCTTGTAGTAAGCGGAATTAATCTAGGTTTATATAACAGCGATGGAAATTCGCTTTCTGATTTACTCAAAATACTATCAAAACATAGTTATAATGGTTTAGAATTAAATTCCATCTGCCTTAGCTCTATTGAACCTGATTTATTCTCTGATGATTTATTAGATACAATTTCATGTTTACAAAAAATTACACCTCATTTTCATATCCCCCTTCAAAGCGGCAGTGATGAAATTCTAAGAATTCATAATAGGAAATATAATGTGTCAGATGTGACTTCATTAGTAGAAAGATTGCGAATAATAAAACCTGCTTGTAAGATAGGCTTTGATGTTATTGTAGGACTACCTCATGAAAGTGATTTTCATTTTGAGCAGACATTTAATTATATAAAATCTATTAATGTTAGCTATCTTCATGTTTTTGTATATTCTAAAAGAAAAGGAACTGTTGCTGCTAATATGTCCGGACAAGTTCATGGAACTATTGCCAAAAAAAGAAGTAAATTATTATTATCAATGAACCTGTCGTTCCATACCATCCCGAAGGGATTGATCGCTACGTAGAAAACGATGCCCCCACCTTGATTTCCATGCCGAAGGTATGGAACCTAAACGACATATTTCTCATAATATTCAATTCTTCCACACCATCCCGAAGGGATTGATCGCTACGTAGAAAACGATGCCCCCACTTATCATATTCAATTCTTCCATACCATCCCGAAGGGATTGATCGCTACGTAGAAAACGATGCCCCAACCTTGATTTCCATGCCGAAGGTATGGAACCTAAACGACATATTTCTCATAATATTCAATTCTTCCACACCATCCCGAAGGGATTGATTGCTACGTAGAAAAAGACGCCCCCACTTATCATATTCAATTCTTCCATACCATCCCGAAGGGATTGATCGCTACGTAGAAAACGATGCCCCAACCTTGATTTCCATGCCGAAGGTATGGAACCTAAACGACATATTTCTCATAAT
>Ga0099364_10008042_pt1 | contig 14922 bp, 13 predicted proteins | sample TergutTh196P3_FD_73070 | JGI IMG/M metagenome (GOLD analysis project Ga0099364, IMG submission 73070) | Microcerotermes parvus P3 segment gut microbial communities from Pointe-Noire, Republic of the Congo - Th196 P3 | ecosystem: Host-associated > Arthropoda: Insects > Digestive system > Gut ... | reverse complement strand
ACTTCCAATCCGCCCAAAAAACATATATCAAGGCCGCCGCCGTCGTAAAAATCAAACTGTGTTGCCATATCGCAAATCATATCAGCGCCGATTGTCGCGCCAAAGGCAACGCCGGGCGCCGGAAGGCCGCCTATGCCGCCTGCCTCAACCGTAATGACAATATTCTTGAGTATGCCCAGTTTTGAAGCGTATCTGCCTACATTTTCGGGAATGCCAATGCCGATATTGGCAATCTGGCCGGGAACCAATTCTCTGGCAGCACGTTCGCCGATAATTTCGGCTGTTTTGTCGCCTGTTTCGGGCTTATTATATTTGCTGGCTGCAATTTTGTTTACAAAATAATCCATGTGCGTGGAAGGAACGTGAACATCACCTGACAGGGCAGGGTTGTAGGGGATTACCTCCGGCGGATTTTCGCACACGACTACCATGTCAACGAGAATTCCCGGCACAATAACATTGCGGGGCCGCGAAAAAACATGGCTCACTTTTTCCACCTGCACAATGACTTTTCCGCCATGCCGTTTTGCCGCCTGCGCCATGGCAAGCGCGTCAATGGTCAGGTATTCCTTTTCAAAGGAGATATTCCCGTTAGGATCTACGGTAGTGCCCTTTATAAAGGCAATGTCAATTTTTGGAGTATGGAATAACAGGTAATCTTTCCCTTCGATTTCGTGGACTTTCACCATTTGTTTTTTGGAAATACCGTTGAGTGCGCAGGTACCCACTCTTGGGTCTGCATAAATGCCTACACCAACCTCGCTGAGAATCCAGTCTTTGCCGGCAGCGGCGGCGCGTATGGAATGTGACAGCATGCCCAGGGGAAGACAATATGCCTCAACTTTATTGTCCAGCGCCATTTTAACGGCGGCTGGCATACTGTTATAATGCCCTGCAACAATTTCGTCCACCGCGCCCGCTTTTATATATCGGTCGGCATAACGGTTTTCGTCCCAGACGCCAAACCCCGCAGCGCAAAACAAGCGTAATTTTTTTGGCGAGCCTGTTTCAATAAAACGCTCATACAAAGCGTCGTGAAGCGTTTCGGGGTTACATAACGCTAAAAATGAATTAATAGCTATGCAGTCCCCGTCTTTGATTAAATTCGCCGCTTCACGGGCAGAAATTATTTTGAACATAAATTTTTACTCCTCTTTTTCACGATTTTAGATTTTCGTGGACGAATACAGCAAGAGCGATTATCAATCGCTCTATTATATATAAATTCTCGGAACACGATGAGAAATTCCGCATACGACCTCATAGCCTATCGTGCCGTATAGAGACGCAAGATAATCCGCAGTTATAACTTCGTTTCCCTCTCTGCCGATAAGCGTCACGGTGTCTCCCATTTTAATGTCAGGCACATTGCTCACATCAATCATCAACTGGTCCATACATACGCGCCCTATCACTTTGCATCTTACGCCGTGAGCCAATACTTCGCCTTTTGACGACAAAAAACGCGAATATCCGTCGGCATATCCAACAGTCAGCGCGGCAATTTTCATATCTCGTTCCGCCGTGAAAGTTCTGCCGTAGCTCACGCAATCCCCTTTATATATAGTCTTTACTTGTGAAACGACCGTTTTAAATTCTAATATGGACTCAATCTCAAAAGGAACGCCTATTTCATAATTTGAAGCCAAGCCGTATAAATTTATGCCCACACGGGCGAGAGTGCTTCGAGGGTGAGTGTGATAACTAAATCCTGCGCTGTTCATAAAGTGTAAATGCTTTATGTCAATATTACGATGTTTAAGTTTGTCATATACAGCGAGTATATATTCAGTCTGCGAACGAGTATAGGCAATATCGTCTTTGTTGTCACTGTCGGCTGACGCATAATGAGTATAAATTCCCTCAATATTAAGATTTTCCAGTTGAATTATTTTTGTTATTTCATCTGCACATTCACAACTATTTTTATTTTTAAGCCCTACACGCCCCATACCGCTGTCTATTTTTATATGGCACCGCAAAGAATTTTTTGCCATTTCAGACAGACACAAAGCGTGTTCGTAAGATACAACGCCCTGAATTATATTATACTGATATAGTTCTTCCGCATATTCGGGGGGTGTATAGCCCAATATAATTATATCGCCGTGTTTTATATGCCGTCTGATTTCGATTGCCTCGTCTATACTTGAAACTCCGTAATATTTTATACCGAGTTCCGACAGTTTAGAGCATATTTTTATATCGCCGTGTCCGTAGGCATTTGCCTTTACTATCGGCATAAGCTCGGTATTTTTATACAGATGTTTTCTCAATTTATTTATATTATTTTCAAGTTTATTTAAGTCAATTTCCACCCATGCGCGTTTGAGATATTCTTTCATAAAATCAATAATCTTTCGTTCTTTTGTTAAATTTGCGTAACCTTTGTTTTTTGGGAGTGTAATTTTTGAACTGAATTTTATTTACACTTCAAGTTTAATCCTCTATTGTCAGTTGACCCTTAAATCTATGATTTCCGAAAAGCATCGAGACAACAAGAGTGATTGCATAACCAAAAATTAATACTAAGTTATATAATGTTCTGATTGTATCATCAAGAAAAGGCGTTATAAAATACAATGCGCTGTAAAACATTGCCGTAAATCCATTAGAAACGCTTACAAAGGCGAGCAATTTTGAAAATGTTTCCTTGTTATATTTCATCTTCGGGTCATATCCAGCAATCATCGTAAAATCGCCGCTTTTAGCCGCCAATGTAAAGAACACGTAAACAGTGATACTGCATAGCCATAAAACCCACGAAGCGATGATGCCGCCTATGTATGGCTCTGATTTTATTATCAAGTGCCAAAAGCAATAGAACAGACAAACAAAGAAATGTATCAATACAAATATCCCGCCAAAAAATCTTTTAGTGGGAACAGTAGGAATCACTTCCGCACTTTCCTTTTTTACTCCGCTTGACAACTCTTCAAGCGGGACGCCGAATATTTCAGACAAAGTTATCAAATTTTCCATACACGGGATAGATTTATCCGCCTCCCATTTTGTTACGGCTTGTCTGCTTGTGCCAGTTATTTCTGCAATTTTTTCTTGTGTATAACCCAAACGGTTACGATATTCCCTTATTCTTTTACCGAGTGTCATATAAAACACCTTCCTTTCACAAGAATTATATCACATTTTATGGTTGCATACCACCAACTATTCGGCAACTATCGGTTGCATAGATAATTTAACTGAAGTTTCCCGTTTCAGAGCGGTGTATAAATCTTATATAAAAGCAGTGAATTACTGCAAGCCTAAATTCTCTTGCTTTTATCTCCCAAAACATAAATTTAATTATAATATTCATCTTCTGCCCATTTTGCGGGGTTTTCGTCGATATATCGCCAAATGCGTTGGTAATCTCCCTCAGTTCGTATAATTTCATCATAAAATCGTGTCTGCCACATTGAAAAATTTGCCCATTTCGTTACATACGATTTAATATTCCGCACAACCTGTTGTAGGGACGACCGCCCTCGGTCGTCCGTAGTCCTATTCAAAATATCGTTCGTGGTTTCTGTTAAAATAATAATCATATGTATATGATTCGGCATTATTACGTATTTGTCAATCTTTACGTTGTTTTTATTGGCAATTTGTATTGTTTCGTCTATACATTTACCCAATGGCGTTAATTCCATATGCGGACGACCGAGGGCGGTCGTCCCTACAATTTCGCCGAACAATTCATGTTTGTCTTTAACACATATCGTTACATAATAATGCCCTTCGCTTGAATAATCATATCCATGTAACCGTATATTTTTCCTCACAGTCAATTCTTTCTGCATATCTTCCCCACCTCCACTAATATAAATTTTCTGCGTTACTCAACAAATAGTGCATTTTATTATTTTTCAAATACTGAAACCAATATTTAAGGCAATTTTATTAATCCCGCTTCACATTTTGCCGTTATTATTCTTTTTACGGATTCTTCAATTCGTTTTTCAGTAATTTTTCCTGCTTTAACCGCTTTTATTATTCCGTTATAGGCTTCGCCGAGATTTTGCGGCATTAACAGCATATCGGCACCTGCCAAAATTGATTTTACGGCGGCTTCTTCAGACGTATAATAATTCACGATTGCGCCCATATTAAGCGCGTCGGTTATAATTATTCCCTCAAATCCCAAAGTATCGCGCAAAACTTCCTGTAACAAAACGCTTGAAAATGTAGCGGGGATATCGCCGTCGCCGACGTTGGACGTTGAGATATGACCTGTCATGACGATAGCCGCACCCGCGTCTATTCCCTCTTTAAACGGTATAAACTCGCATTTTGACATTTGCTCAAGCGTCTTTCTCGTAATCGCCATTCCGTAGTGGGAATCTTCGCTTGTATGTCCGTGTCCAGGGAAATGCTTCAAAGTCGGCAAAATCCCGTTGTCAAGCAATCCGCCCACAAAATGTTTTACCATATTTCCCGTTTTGACCGCATCGCTTGAAAACGCTCTGTCACCGATTACTTTATTTGACGGATTAGTCAATACATCGGCAGTAGGCGCGAAATTTACGTTAAAGCCGAGCGGCTTTAAATAATCCGCGATTATTTTCCCTGCGTTATAAGCAGTTCTCACATCGCCGGTCTTGCCTATCTCAAACGCCGGCAATACTCTCGGCACATTAAGAGACCTTGTTCTCAAAACACGCCCGCCTTCTTCATCTACGCCGATAAATAGAGCGATATCCGACGCTTTTTGCAAGCCGCTTATAAAATCCGTCACTTGTTTTTCAGTCTGTACGTTTTCAGAAAATAAAACAATGCCGCCTATATTATAATCTTTTATTGTTTTTTCTATATTGCTGTCAATCTTAGTAATTCTGCCGGCGGTGTTCCACCTGAAAGCGCAGAAAAACATCTGCCCCACTTTTTGTTCCAAAGTCATTTCTTTAATTAATAATTCAATTTTTTTCTCCATATCCGATTCAGATTCTGTTTTTACGGCTTCTTTCGCCGAGCCTGTCAACACAGGCAACGCAAGGGCAATTATGGCTGCTGCCGTGAGAGCAAGAATTATAATTTTTCTTAGTAATTGTTCTTTCATTTCAATTTTTCTCCTTTTAGTATAACATAACAATCAGGCGATTGTAAAAAATTAAATATAAACTGCTGATATAGAAACCGTCTCTTACATATTTTTATACCGCGTTAAAAATTCATTGGCTTTGTCAATAGCTTTTTTTATATTCCCTATTGGCTCATAATCGACTGAAATTAATCCTCTGTCATTGCCGTCCATCAAAGTATGATAATGCAGTACATAAGGCGGTCTGTCTGAATCGCCGAACTGAAACGGCAATGGATAGTTGTGTAAACGGCTCAAATACTTTACGGGGATATTATTCTCATGAACAGTCATACAGAAACTCAACTGGTCTATATGCGCCTCTCTTTTCGCGTCATATAACGGCTTGCCGTTTTTGAGCATCCATTGTACCCATTTTTCCCACCCCGACTGTATTACGTCATAATATTTTTTTGGGACAATATACAGACCCCCGTTGAAATTCGCGCCGTATGTAATACCCGTATTTAATTCGACTGTCATGTGGGGAATAGCTTTTTTTACTTCCGCAACGGCAAAAAGTTCATCAATTACTTCTATCGACGGATTTGTGTCGTTAACTATTTTCGCACTGATATGCTCATAATCCAAAGTGTTCTCAAACTTTTCAAGCATAATCATGTCTATATCCATTAATATTACCGCGTCCGCGTCTTTCAATCCGTCATTTCTCATCTGCACGACTTTATTACAATATGTCTTGTCTCCGTAAGGCTCTATAACAGAGATATTAACCCCTGTATTTGAAACTTTATCAATATAACCGTCATCAGTACCCGTAATAAAATGAACCCATATATTCGACGGATTTATTTTGCCTAATTCTATAAGCGAATTTACCCATAACCAACCTTGACGCAAATATCTTTCTTTTTTATCTACAACACATGAATAATTTACTTTCATAATATAAATATACCCCCCAAAATACATCTTAAATCTTTATAATACGACTTATTTTTTATATTATATAACAATATTATTAATTTATTATTAAAAAGTAATGGTATAATAATAAATACATAATTGAATTGAATTTAGCGATTCTCTTTTCTTTTTTCAGAAAAAGCTAATTTAAGCAGTATAGGCGTAATGAGTGTAGTTATTATGACAACGATAATAATACTCGAAAAATAATGCGAGTTTATAAACCCCGCCGCCATACCGATATTTGCGACGATAATCGCGACTTCCCCGCGTGAAACCATGCCTACTCCTACTTGAAGCGATTCATGGTTTGTATATTTGCAAATCTTTGCCCCTAAACCGCACCCGAATGTTTTAGTAACAACTGCGACGACAAGAAGCAGTACGGCAAAAAAGATTATGCTTCCGCTAAATCCAGTAAATGACGTCTTGAGTCCAACGCTTACAAAAAAGATTGGCGAAAAGAACAGAAAAGAAAGAACCGTGCTTTTTTCCTCAATATATTTTTCCGCTTTGCTGTTGCATAAAACTAACCCGGCGATATAGGCTCCAGTAATATCCGCTACGCCGAACTGTTCGGCGGCATACGCCATTATAAAGCAAAACGCAAGCCCGAAAACAGAAATTCTTCGCTTCATTCCCCATTCCGCGCTCAAATATTCAAATAACTTAAATACGGCAAATCCACAGCCCGCAGCGAGAATAAAAAACAAAATAATCTTCAGGACAACAAACGCAATCCCCGCAACAGATATATCATCGTTATTCATACTGAGCATCACGGAAAGCCAAATAATCCCGAGTATGTCGTCAATAACTGCCGCGCCTAAAATTGTCGTTCCCGCCTTTGTCTTGAATTTTCCGAGTTCGTGCAATGTTTCTACGGTAATACTCACCGAAGTCGCAGTTAAAATAACTCCTATGAACATACTCTCAAGTATGTTTTCACCGAAGCACAAAGCAAGGACGAATCCGCCTAAAAGCGGAAAAAGAACGCCGAATACGGCAATTAAAACAGAGGGTTTAACCGATTGTTTCAACTGTTTAAAATCTGTTTCAAGCCCCGCTGTAAACATAAGAAGTATAACGCCCAATTCCGCAAGTATTTCAAATAATTCATCAGGTTCAATAATACCTAACATTGCCGGTCCTAAGATTATACCCGCAAAAAGGGCTCCCACAACTTGGGGGAGATGTAATCTTCGTGTTAAAATTCCAAATATTTTTGTAATAATCAGTATTATCGCCAAATTAAGAAACAACTGTGTTCCCAAAAAAATTCCTCCGTTAACAAAATCTGATATGATTAGACTTCCTCGGAAATAGTCTCTTAGCCCTCTTTACGAAAGAAAGCTTTCGGCACAAAATCTTTATGTTGATTTAATTTCCAAGTAGGTCTATTATCAATTTAGATTATATCACAATCAACAGTTTTATGCAACTTATTGTTTATCCAAAATATTTTTTAATTGAAAGGAAGATATATAATGAATTATATTTGTAAAATTGAATCTCCCGTGGGGTTGCTTACCGTCAATAGCAATGGCGTAAGTATAACGGGACTTTGGATTGAGGGGCAAAAATATTTTGCCGCCTCATTGGAAAACGACGCTATAGAACGCGATTTGCCTATATTTGAAGATACACGGAAGTGGCTTAACCGTTATTTTGACGGAGATAATCCCGCGTTCGATTTGCCGCTTGACCCCAAAGGCGGTACGTTCAGACAGTCGGTATGGCAGATTCTGCGTACAATCCCCTATGGAGATACAATAACTTACGGAGAAATCGCGAAACGTCTCGAAGCTCAAACTAAAAACAAGCGAGTTTCACCTCGGGCAGTCGGCGGAGCGGTAGGACATAACCCCATATCAATTATTATCCCGTGTCACCGCGTCATAGGTTCCAACGGAAGTCTTACGGGATATGCAGGAGGTATAAACAATAAAATATATCTTTTGAAATTAGAAAACGCAGACATAAGTAGTAAATTTTATGTGCCTAATTAAATCCCTAAAAATAAATTATTCAATAGACTCGTGCTAAAAACCGCAGGGGCGATTATCAATCATATGCGTTGATAACGTAAATAATATATGAATGTAGGAACACTCCCTCGTCGTCCGTGAAAATAAATTCAATATGGCATAAATTCGCGGCGTGCCGAGGGAATAAACTTGCGGCAAAAAAATATTTTTTAGGATTTTTCGTTTTATGCTTGACATTTTCTATTAGTTAATATAAAATATATATTAAGAAATAACGTGATGCGAGCAACCACAGGGAGACACGAACTCCCCGTGGCTTGTATAAGGTGGAATCCCCACCATTACACAAAGGAATTATTCCATACTACGCAGTATTATTATACATTATTCGGCGGCTTAATGTCAAGATTGTATTTTAAATGTGTTTATATCGGATTTAATGCGCCGTGTAATGGTTATATCACTATACATAGGCGTTTTTGTTATTTCTCGGCGGAAAAATCTTTGGGCGGCGTATATTTACGTCTCCTAAAGATAATCTGTTGAGTGAATATATTATTTAAAATAATTTTAGAGAGGTATAACTATGGAATTAGCAAATATTTTGGCTATGGTTATTGGATTGGCACTTTGTGTTATAACGGCTATTTTTTTGCGGCGAGCCATAAAAGATGAGTAGTGAGCGTTGTCTTCTGCAATAGTGTTGAATAATTATATTATTCATAGAGTACGGCGTGCCGCTTTCGGCACGCCGTAAAGTTATGCCGTATCGAATTTATTTTCACGAACGATGAACTTAAATTTTACGAACAACCGAGAGCGGTCGTCCCTACGTTCATATATTATTCAACTAATTCAACAGTCGGTTTCGTGATATAATTGTTGAACATTGTTGATATTCTCGCAGTATTTGTATCGCCTTTGTGTACAATTACTCTGAATTTATATTTTACACTCTCACCTTTTTTTATAAGCCTATCTCCGCCTATATAAAAGTTATTTACTGCCATCAGCCCGTAATTCCGCGTATGCCAGTACGAGGGATAGCACTCGTTATCGGGATTATCAAACAATGCAATACCGTAAATACCGCCGTTTTTATATTCTCCATAATAATCGTTAAATCCTGCCCTTTTCATCCAGACTTCCCCTTCGTTTACCGCTCCGTAATAATTTTCTATAGTTCCCTTGCCGTTATCCACTATAATAGAATCCGCGAAGCGTATTGCGATAGGTCCCGCTTCTTTAGTTTTTCCGAGCGTTACATCACAGTAATCAGCCTTTAGCGTCAAAGAAATATCTATAATCTTCATAAAACTGAGCGTATTATACGCCGTAATTTCTGTAATATCATTAAGCACGGGTGTTTTATCGTGATGCGTCCATGTATTCTCCGCCGTAAAACTCGTCATAACCGCGCCGTTTACTACAGAATGGATTTTGTTATTTATAATAAAGCCGTGATTTGCGGGTTCGTTCCATATATCCGTACCGTTTACATCACCGTGAGAAAACCATAAATTTCTGTGATGAGGGTGTTCTTTGCCCGTATAATTGTGCCGAGTGATATTTTCGCCGTCCTCGCAACAAAACGGTCCGAGATATGGTTTGGGAATGTCCGTTTTAAAATAGTACGAAGTAAAATATTCGCCGTTAAGATAAATATTTACGGAACCGTCTTGTTCTGTAGATTTTATTGTTCTGTCGCTCTCGCAAGTTTCGCAGTTAGCGTCGCAAATACCGAATGTAACGGACTCGCCTTTCTTGAGATAGTCTATAACAAAGACAAATTCCCGCTCTGAATCATCGCCGACACTGCGGCATTGCGCCAATATCTTTTTTTGGGTGGGGTCGATTAACCTGAAAGCGTCCAAATTAATTTCTTTTGTTTTAAAAAACACAGGAGTATTAATTAAATCATGATTTCCCGAAGTTAATTTTAGTTTCATAATAAATAATCCTTTCCCTTATACGTTCCCTTATACGTTCACAGATACTTTGGGTATGGGCTTTTCCGCAATTTTAACGCCTTTTTTATCCTCTGTATTATCAGCGTTTCGTTTTGCTACCGACATCATTAATTTTATACGGTTTTCCTGATTGATTTTCGTCGCGCCGGGGTCATAGTCAATCGCGACAATATTAGCGTTGGGGTTTTCTTCTTTTATTTTACGCGCCATGCCCTTGCCTACTATATGATTGGGCAAGCACCCGAAAGGCTGCGTACATACTATATTTTCTACGCCTGAATTTATAAGCTCCACCATTTCGGCGGTCAAAAGCCAACCCTCGCCCATTTTTACTCCCGTCGAGATATAATCTCTCACACTCTCCAACGTCTCACTGAACTTTACGGGAGGATTAAAGTTACTATATTTTTTTATCGCCGCAATCAAATCCGATTGCTTTTTCAACAGCCAGTTATAGACCATAGAATATACAGTTGCTTTTATTAATTTTCCTCCGTATAACTGCCTGTCTATAATAGAATTTGTCACGCAGTACATGCAAAAATCCAACAATCCCGGTACAACTACTTCCGCTCCCACGGAACGCAGAAAATTTTCCAAGTCATTGTTTCCGAGAGGGGAATACTTGACATATATTTCGCCGACTATACCCACTTTTGTTTTATTTTCTTTTCTGCGTTCAACTGAACTAAAAAGTTCAAGTATCGTTTTATACGTCCGCTTTATTTTTTTGTATGAAACAAGTGCGCCTTTCTTGAATAAATCCGAGCAGATATTAAATGCTTTTTCCTGCATTTCATCGGACTTGTTTTCGATTATTTCATAAGGCTTGCATTGATTATACAACAGCATTATCAAATCGCCGAGCATTATCGAATAAAATAACTGAAAAGCCATAGGAATTGTAAATTTAAACGAATACTCTTTGTCAAGTCCCGAAAAATTGAGCGACAATACGGGTATATGACCGTAGCCTTTTTTCTCAAGTGCCTTTCTAAGCAGATAAATATAGTTCGACGCTCTGCATCCCCCGCCCGTCTGCGTTATCATCAGCGCGACTTTGTTAATATCATACGCGCCCGATTCTATCGCGTCGATAAACTGACCTATGACGAGCAGAGCGGGATAACAGGTGTCATTGTGGACGTATTTAAGCCCTGCGTCAACAATTTCTCTGCCCGTAGTTTCGAGCAGTTTTACGTTATATCCGTAATTACCCATGATTTTAGCTATAAATTTAAAATGCACAGGCAGCATATTGGGAATTAAGATTGTGTAATCTTTTTTCATTTTATCTGTAAAGACAGTATAAAGCGATTCGGGCTTATGTATATTCAATTTTTTTGTGTTTTCCAATTTATATTACCTCGTTTTATATTTTATCAGACGGATATATTCATTCTGAATCTTCAATTTCTACAAATCCACCGTCGTCCCATTCTTCAGTTTCAAAATTACCGTCGAAATCTTTTAATCTTTCTTTCAACGGGATATGTCCGCGCTTTAACTTGGGTTGAAAAGGCAATGCTTTTTCCATAAGTGCCTGTTTGAAAAACATATTAACCGCCGTGCTTATATTCATACCCAAACTGTCAAATAAAATCTCGACGTCGCGTTTAGTTTCGTCGTCTACCCTCACGTTGATTGTAGCCATAAACACACATCTTTCTTTTTTTGTGTATACATTGTAAATTGTAACATACAGCACATACAATGTCAATTTTTTATATTTTATTACTAACGCAGAAAATGCTTATTTTGGACATTGTATTGTAACCAAAGATTTTTAAATGCTTTGAATTTCTCAGGATAATTACAAACTTCTATGATTTTATTTGCACACTCCTCACTTGTATTGGCATGGGTATCTACAGTTATATCGTATGTGCATTGCGATGCAATCCATTTAAGGTCACTTTCACTCGAACCAATCTGACGGTCGCGCTCTTTTTCTCTGCGACGCAGTTCTTCTAACGGACAAGTTACATTTACATAAAGAATAGGATATTCATTAAGAGCTTCGACAAATTTCTCCATTGAATTACTCATACGGACAGGCGCAATGTCAACTATCACGCCAATATCTAATTATGAATATAATTTAATCGTATTGATAATTGCAGATTCGATTTTCGGAAATAACACAGCAAGTTCAAACGTATTCGGCGGCGGTGCTATATTCCAAAACATATCGCCGGCAAGCCAAAAAAATGGTTCGGGCAATCGCGTTTGTAATGTTCTTGCCAATGTTGTTTTCCCTGCGCCTGATACCCCTTCGAGATATATAATTTTACCTTTCCGCATAGTATAAATCCTCCCAAAAATATAAATTATACGTTAATATTAACATCTCAACTCCCACTGACCGTTAGCATACTCCTGATTCTGATTTTAGCCGCGCCGAGATTGTTTATCTCGTCGATTTTTATTTGCGTATAAAGTTTTGACTCCCTCTCAAGCATTTCGCGTATTTCATCGGTCGTAATTGCGTCTATGCCGCAACCAAATGAAACAAGCTGTACAAGCTCCGTATTTTCTCTCTCAATTACAAACTTCGCCGAATTATATAATCTTGCGTGATATGTCCATTGATTTAATACTCTTGTTTCGGGCTTTGAATTTACAAGCGCGGACGCTATATCTTCAGTTATTATTACAACGCCGAAAGAGTTAAGCATTTTATCTATTCCGTGATTTATCTCGGGGTCAATATGATACGGTCTGCCGCACAGCACTATCAGTTTTAAATTATTATTTTCGGCGTATTCTATAGCTTTTTTTCCCTCGTCAAGTATTGCCCGAAAATAATCGTCTTGGCTTTGATAGGCTCTGTCTACAGCCTTTTTAATCAAAGTTCTGTTTATCTTTTCAAGCTCAGATAACTCTAAAAATTCAATAAACTTTTTTAAAAATCTCTTTTTATTCGCTATATCGAGATACGGCATCATAAAATTTATCCCATACGAATTTAAACTACGCATATTTGCTTTCAAAAGTTCGGGATAATATGCCACTACGGGGCAGTTATAACGATTGTCGCTTATCTTTTCATCTAAGTTATATGTCATACAGGGATAAAATATATCATAAACATTCTTCGCAAGCAGATTTTCAATGTGACCGTGCATAAGCTTGGCGGGATAGCACACCGTATCAGACGGTATCGAGTGTTGACCCGATTGATACAGGCGGCGGGTCGATATATCCGAAACTGCCGTATTATAGCCGAGTTCGTTCCACAGCTTCGTCCAAAAAGGCAAAAGCTCGTACATATTAAGTCCCAATGGCAGACCGATTACTTTAGCTTTGCTGTTTTTATGATAATCTACGGCTGTTGTTATTATATTTTTGATATATTCTAACTTAAACTCATATATATTGGGAATCTCGCCGTTATTATTGTTATTTCCGAGAGGTTTTTCGCATTTATTGCCCGAAATATATCTTTTGCCGTTAGAGAATATATTAACTGTTATGCCGCAGTTATTTGTACAAAGTCCGCAGTTTGCGGCTCTTGACGAGTGCCTGAAATTATTTAAAGCTTCCGCATTTAATATGCCTGATATATTATGCCCCTCTGTTTTTCCCGCTTTTTCTTTAGCGTATACAGCCGCGCCGAACGCTCCCATAAGTCCGCTTATATTCGGTCGTATTACGTTTTTATTTATCTCTTTTTCAAATGCCCGCAGTATAGCGTCGTTTAAGAACGTCCCGCCCTGTACGACAATATTGTCCCCAAGTTCCGACGAGTCGTGTATTCGTATGACTTTATATAAAGCGTTTTTCACCACGCTTACCGACAATCCCGCCGATATATCGCCGAGCGACGCGCCTTCTTTTTGCGCCTGTTTGACTGACGAGTTCATAAAAACAGTACATCTCGAACCCAAATCCACAGGACTGTCCGCAAATAGACCTGCTTCGCAAAACTCTTCGATAGAATATCCCATGCTCACCGCGAAGCTTTCTATAAACGACCCGCAACCCGACGAACACGCTTCGTTTAACATTATATTGTCTATAGCATCATTTTTTATCTTAAAGCATTTAATATCCTGACCTCCTATATCCAATATAAAATTTACTTTGGGATTAAAATGCTTTGCCGCTTTAAAATGCGCTATTGTTTCGACAATCCCGAAATCGACTGAAAAAGCATTTTTAATAAGCTCCTCGCCGTATCCCGTGACCGCCGACGCCTTGATTTTTATATCATTTCCACAAATTCCGTGAATAATTTTTAACTGTTCTAAAATTATTTCAACGGGATTGCCTTTGTTCGCGGCGTAATAGCTGTATAAAATATCAAAATTTTCACTCGCCAATACAATTTTTGTAGTCGTGCTTCCGCAGTCGATTCCGAGATAGGCTTCGCCTTTATATATATTTACGTCAATTTCATCAACTTTTTCGGCTGAATGTCTTGTTTTGAATTCTAAATATTCGTCTTTATCCGAGAACAAAGCGTCCATATGTTTTATATTGCTCGACATATCTACGGACTTGTTCAGAAGCAACAGCAAATCATCATACTTATATAAAAAATTACTGCTGCCCGCCGATATAGCCGCGCCGATTGCGACGGCATACGGTGCGGTCTCCGGGAAAACAGCGTTGCTGTCCGAAAGTTTCAGAGTTTCTTTGAAACGCTCCCTAAGCCCCTTAAAAAAATATAACGGACCGCCTAAAAACAATATATTCCCCTCAATTTCGCGCCCTTGCGCGAGTCCCGTAATTGTCTGGTCAACTACCGCTTGAAATATGCTTTTCGCTATATTTTCTTTGCCCGCTCCCTGATTAAGCAAAGGCTGTATATCGCTCTTCGCGAATACCCCGCACCGTGAGGCTATCATATATAATTCTTCGCCTTTAAGGCTCAGTTCGTCAAGTTCGGGAAGCGTAACGTCCAAAAGCGTCGCCATTTGGTCGATAAACGCGCCTGTCCCACACGCGCACG
>Ga0099364_10008041_pt1 | contig 14923 bp, 13 predicted proteins | sample TergutTh196P3_FD_73070 | JGI IMG/M metagenome (GOLD analysis project Ga0099364, IMG submission 73070) | Microcerotermes parvus P3 segment gut microbial communities from Pointe-Noire, Republic of the Congo - Th196 P3 | ecosystem: Host-associated > Arthropoda: Insects > Digestive system > Gut ... | reverse complement strand
ACCCATAACTCCTTTTCTTCTTTACTGAAATTCATTTTTTCCCTCCAAGTGGTTTTTCTTGAAGGTCAGTTTATTTCGTTTTTTTACATGACGCTAGAAGGGGTTGCTTTGACGCTTACTTTCTCCTTTTGTACCAAGTGCGTAACGATACTTATTATTAGCAGAATTTTTATAAATTGTATTATCGAATAAACCGCTATTCTCAACCATAGTTTTTACTCCTTAGTCTTTATAATGCCCGGAATTTATGAAACTTAATGGTTTTGGGAGTGCTTTAACTCTTTTTTGAGAATTTCCAACAGTATTTTCATTGAGTCTTCAAATCGTTTTAGTATTTCAATTTGAAGTTTTTGATATTCCTTTTGTTCTGTAAGTGCTCTAATATTTAATAATTCTTCGAGTACATCTGGGTTTAGTTTTAATTCATGAGCAACTTTATTACGAAGTTTTGCAACAATATTATGCATAAAATACTTAACTGTTTCATTTTCTAAATATCTTTTTGGATATCTGGATTTATAAAAAGGTTTCCTGTTGTCTTTTGTGTATTTAGGGTTTCTTTCTTGGGTTTTATCAAAAATTAATATACGAAGTGACATTGCAAACCTATCAATAGAAATATAATCTATGCAATTTTTTTCAATATCTCTCCATAATTTTGTTGAACCGTTTTCATTAAAGAGAGAATCTCCTTTATAACTTTCATGGATCTCATTAATTTTGATAATATATTCTTTTATTCTTTGAACTATCTCGTGAAGTTGTTTGGTGGAAGTTTCATTTTTATTTTCTGGAGAAAATTGTTGGTATCTCTTATTTTTGCTTTTTTCTTTATTTTGTGATTTTTCTTTTTTTAACTCATTCATGTTAAAAGATGTAATATCATTAAAAGAATTAAAAAACTTTTCCTTTAGCTCAAATATTCTTGTTTTTTTTGCATTATTTTCATTGTAGTAGATAAAACAATTTGCAAGCTCTACAAGTCCTTTTTGGCTATTATTAAGTTCTTTTTTGCTAGTCTTAATTTCTTTAAAACACTCCAAGTTTAATAATGCTTTCCTTGCAGGTCCACCGTCCATTCCATAGTCCTCATATGGATGCTCAGGATATGGTTCATTAGCCATTTCTTTATAAGCTAAGAATAAATTGGGTATATATATATTTAAATTTGGGAAATAATACCAATATGTAAAATTGCTGAACTTGCTGAAAACCTCACTATTCCTATTGTCTAAAATTTGTCTATAGTTCTTAACAATAGGTACAATTTCTTCAATGTCTGTCACCAGTGTATATTGCCCTTTTGTTGCCTTGGCCATAGGTTTCTCCTTTTATTCTCCACAACCCCAAAATTACCGAACACTGTTTGGTGGGGCAAGCATCAACAGTGCTTACGAGTACTCTTATTTTAATGTGATTTTTTTCTAAGCGTCAAGCGTCACGGGGTATAAAAGGACCCGGTCCCCTTACTATCCGCCGCGAAAATCAAAGCCGCATAATTAATGTTACAGCCGGAGCTGCACCAAGGCACAAGGAAAAATTCCCGGATGAGGGGATAAAGTTGTTTGGCCTTTAGTTGTTTGTCCGCAAAGTAACCTATTTTATGGACAGACACTAATTAACCAATTTCCGGGTCCATTTTGCATTGCAGGTTATGCTGAATATATTTGCGGATTTTAACACGAACATCCGGGTCGATTCGCTGGGTAAAAATCAAAACATAAATTTTTTGGTGACCATCCACACGGGAACCAAAAATTACAGCTTCCACTTTAATAAGCATTGTCTGCAGCCTGATCTGTATATCTTTAACCAACTCGTTTTTCGCCAATCCCGGATCATTTTCAAAAATACATGAAATACCTACAACACTGATATCCTTAACAGCGCCATTAAGATAATCGCCGCCTAACGGTATATTCACGGTCGCTGTAGCTTCCCGCTCAGTTGACGCCCGCAAATACTTTCGGCGTCCCTTAATATCCATTTTATTCAGAATTTCCAGAACTACAGCAACAGCCTTGGTCATATCCACCTTTAATCCAATATAACCGCATTTAACATGCAGATCATTTATGAATTTGTCCCGTTTGCTTTCATCATTACTGGCGGAAAAAACCCCGACACATACATTTGGCAGAGCAGTCCTTAATGTAGCAATCCACTTTTCCCATTCCGCCGGTTTTATTCCATCATCAATATTCGCGAAAACAATAGAATCGGGATACCTCTTTAACGCGCGCGCCAAACGGGTACAATCCCTGGATACATATACTTCGAATTCCTGTTGTATCAATTCAGTGATAATTTGATTTTGTATAGATACTGTGGGATAAAGAAAAAAGACCTTTTTTCCTGTAATATCCGACGGGCTACATCCACCTTGCACACTACTCTGCGAACTGCCCTGTGAACTGCCCACAGGGCTTGACGGAGATACTAATTGAACATTTTCCTCGCTCATAAGAAAACTCTACCGGATAGAGAAAATAATTACAAGAGAGGCTATACAGTGTCGATATTACAGAAAACTAACGGATTTCAAGTAATTCCATCTCGAAAATCAGGAAACTATTCGCGGGAATAATCCCATTCCCCACTTCCCGGTCTCCATAGGCAAGCTCAGGAGGAATAATCACAAGACGTTTTTCGCCAACCTGCATATCCATAACAGCTTCATCCCATCCCTGAATAACTCTGCCGGAACCTGCCTGGAATTCAATCGGGTTTCCCCTCATATAGGAATCGTCAAAGACCGTCCCGGAAAGCAATCTGCCGGTATAATGTACCCTAACAGTTCTGCCGCGGGCAGGTTTGCCGCCAGTCCCCTGAGTCTGAACAATGTAACGAACACCCGAAGGTGTCAGCGTTGTATTCGGAAAACTGGTATCTATCTGGGCAATGTCGGCAAGCCTCTGAGCCTGCACTCTGTTTGTGTTCGCCGTCTCCGCCTGACTGAGCAGCCTGTCAAAATTTTCCTGATCCGCCCTAAAAGCGTTTGCCGCAGAACCGTTGCGGATAATTGTTACCCGTTCAATCCTATCGCCCTGCCTGGTTGTATTAACAATATCCTGCCCCTGAACAACCTGTCCAAAAATCGTATGCCGCCCGTCCAAATGAGGCGTGGGAACAATTGTGATAAAAAACTGGCTGCCATTGGTACCGGGACCGGCATTAGCCATGGAAAGGATACCCGGTCTGTCATGTTTCAAATCGGGATGAATCTCGTCCGGGAAGTTGTAACCCGGACCGCCCCGGCCATTCCCCTGGGGGCATCCGCCCTGTATCATGAAATCCTGACCGTCTCCGTTTGCCCTGGAAATAACACGATGAAAAGTCAAACCATCATAAAAACGCCTGCCTCTGGCAGTATTCATTCTACCTTCCGCCAAAGCGACAAAATTACACACCGTAATAGGCGCTCGCTGATAATCAAGACGCACAACTATGTCTCCCCGGTTGGTAGTAATCCTCGCAAAAAGCCCGTCGCCCAGATTTTGGGCATCAACTGTTTCAACAGCACTCAAAATAGCAACTCCAATCATAATTAAAAGTAAAAATTTAGCTTTATCCATATATATTTATCGTATCATATAGATAAAATAATTAACACAAGGTAATACCGGCGTATAATTGACAGTTACACGGATTCCCCGGTACATTCATAATATGAGTGAGTATCACATCCTGGGTGGAGTCCCGTTAAACGGAACTATCAAGGTCAGCGGCAATAAAAACGCCGCCCTGCCCTGCATTGCCGCCGCGATTTTGACTGATGAACCGGTAATTTTAAAAAACATTCCCAATATAGAAGATGTGCGGGTAATGCTTGATATCTTTATCGCGCTTGGCGGGGAAGTAACAACCCTGGAACCCAATGCTTTTGAGTTGATTTTGCGGGATATAAAGTCTTCGGAAATACCCGAAGAACAGGCAAAAAGAATCAGGGCATCCATACTTTTTGCGGGTCCGCTTCTTGCCCGTACTGGAAAAGTTATCCTTCCACCGCCGGGAGGCGATGTTATTGGAAGGAGAAGGCTGGATACCCACTTTCTGGTACTTACCGAACTGGGTTCAAAGGTAAAGGTTAACGATAAATTTTCTTTTTCTGCCAAGTCCCTGACCGGCGCGGATATTTTCCTTGACGAAGCGTCCGTAACAGCAACCGAAAACGCTATCATGGCCGCCGTCCTTGCCAAGGGTAAAACAATTCTGACAAACGCGGCCAGCGAACCGCATGTGCAGGATCTTTGCAGAATGCTTGTCCAAATGGGCGCCAGTATAGAAGGAATCGGCTCAAACATTCTTACCATTAACGGGGTAGAAAAACTTTCCGGCTGTGATTTTGAGATTGGCGCGGATTTTATGGAAGTCGGCTCCTTTATCGGTCTTGCGGCGGCTACTGGCGGCGACCTTCATATAGTGGGAGCGCGCCCCGAAGATATGCGGCCTACAAAGACAGCCTTTGGCAAATTGGGCATTGTCTGGGCGCACGAGGGGACTATTATCCATGTGCCAAAGAACCAGAGCATGGAGGTAAACCACGACTTTGGCGGGATGATTCCCAAGATTGATGACGCGCCCTGGCCTGGTTTCCCGCCCGATCTTGTAAGCATAATAATTGTCGTAGCGACACAGGTAAAAGGAACAATTTTAATTCACGAAAAAATGTATGAGTCCCGGATGTTCTTTGTAGACAAGCTGATTGGAATGGGCGCGAGAATTGTGTTATGCGATCCTCACCGCGCCGTAATATCCGGCCCAACAAAACTGCAAGGCTCCGAGTTAATAAGCCCCGATGTCCGTGCGGGAATGGCCATGCTTATCGCCGCATTGTGCGCCGAGGGCAAGAGCGTTATACGCAATGTTTATCAGATTGAACGGGGTTATGAGCATTTAGCGGAAAGGCTGGCTTCGCTCGGCGCGGCCATAAAGAGGGTTCAGTAATTATGGAAATTTTTACCCTTACCGCCTTCGCTGTATTATTCCTGCTGGTTATCCTTATTTTGATAAAATTATATTCAAATAGGACGCCGGATATTACTCCCCAGATGCTCGACCTTAAAAACGAATTAAACGCGCTTAAAACAAAACAGTTGGAAAACCAGCAAAGCTCACTGACACAGCAGCAAAAGCTCTTACTGGATACTCAGAACCAGCTTGGCTCCCAGCTTCAGCAGATGATGACCCTTATGAATCAGAGCCTTAACTCAACCCAGGGTAATATCGTAAAACAGCTTGACAATTCCAGCCGCGCAATCAGCGAGATACATAGTAAACTGGGCGCTCTGGAAAAGACAACAAAAAATATTGAGGAAATTGGAAAAGACATTTCTTCATTGCAGGACATATTACAGGCTCCCAAGCTTCGCGGCAATCTGGGAGAATATCTTTTGGAAGAACTTCTAAAGCAGATATTCCCCGGCGCGAATTATGAGACCAAGTACAACTTTAAAAACGGCACACAGGTAGACGCTATTATCAGACTAGGAGGATACATAGTTCCGGTTGACTCAAAATTTCCTCTGGAAAGTTATCAAAAACTTGTTAACGCCGGCAGCGAAGAAAGCAAAAAAGCTTTTAAAAAAGAATTTGTCGCCAGCGTAAAAAAACGCATTGATGAGACAGCCAAATACATCAATCCATCGGAAGGAACTTTCGACTTCGCCATGATGTATATCCCTGCGGAAAATGTTTTTTACGAAACAATTATTAACGATTCATTTACCAATAAGGACTACGAGCTTATGCATCACGCCATGGAAAAACGCGTAATACCAGTTTCTCCCAACAGTTTCTACGCGTACCTTATGGCGCTGGTTTTTGGATTAAAGGGCTTGAAAATAGAGCAGGAAGCTAAAACCATACTAGGAGAACTTTCCCAGATTCAGGACAGGTTCGGAAAATTCTTTACCGATTACAGCGTTGTAGGCAAACACATTACCAGCGCCCTGAATAAATACAACGATTCCACCAAGGGCGCTGATAAACTTAACGAACAGGTCAGCAGAATTACAGGACACAAAACAGAGTTAATTGAATAACCAACAATTACCTTGCCAGCAGACTGGCAATCGCAGAGAAAGAAACAAATGTGCCGATAGAGCTTCCCAGGCTGGAAAGGAAAAATACCAATAACGCTCTGGTTATTCTGTTCCGGTACCATCCTTTTAAGCTAGTAGTGTCCTCTGTAATGTCCTGGGCATCCGAGACACGGGGCTTGCGAAGCGTTACCTGAACAAGCCCTGAGAGGATTCCTACCCCTATAAAGGGATTAAGGGTTGTTATCGGCGCTCCAAGGAATGAAACAACAATCGCAAGCGGGTGAGCCAAGGCAAGAATGGCTCCAAGCGCGGCGAGGGAACCATTCCACAATACCCAGTAAAGCATCATGGAAAAACCCATTTCTGTTCCGGCTCGGAAAAACCCTGTGGCGATAAGAGTAACCAGCACAGCAGGAATGATAAAACGCGAAGCTTTTGAAAGAAAACCCCGAGGAGAAATTATATCCAGTTCTTTTACATCGGCGGTTTCTTCGCCGGAACTGAGTTTTTCAAGATGGGTTATTATCCCCTGCATGTGCCCGGCGCCGATTACCGCGACAACTTTTTTCTGTTCCTGCCCGGCAGAAGATTCCTGACCAGATGTCCAGATTTTAGACGCGAGATAACGATCCCTCTCGTCAATCAATGTCGCTTTTACACCGGGCAGATAGTCTGCCAGTTCACTCATCATACCGTCAAGCTCGCTGCGGTTTTTAAGATTCTCTATCTCCTGTTCACTTAATTTTTCTTTAGTAAAAGCGCTGGCTAAAAGCGCGGCAAGAAGTTTGGATTTGCTAAACAAACCGCAGCGCGCCCATGCCCTGCGTAAAGTTGTATGCACCTCACGGTCGCAAAGAGTGTATGGTATACCCAATTCCTGCGCTGTCTCTATCGCAACTTTCATTTCTTCACCGGGCTTTACTCCCAGTTCATTGCCAAGGCGACGCTGAAAACTGGAGAGTATAAGGTTTACAATTAACAGAAACCCCTTGCCTTCCCTGAAAACTTTAGACAAGTTCAGTTTTTCCCAGTTATCGTTTTGCGTTATAGCATTGTACCTGCCCTGATCCAGCTCTACGCAGACTACATCCGGCCTTTCTTCAGAGATTATGCTTCTGACTTCGTTAATACTTTCCCGCGAAACATGGGCTGTTCCTATCAATTTAAATTCTATACCGTTCAATGTTATTGTTGTACTATTTCCGTTCATTGCTCTACCCTTATACCAAGACCGCGTTCCGCCAGTATCCATTCGTTTAACCGCCATTCTATACTTGCGACAGCGTCAAGTTCCTGTACCAATAAATAATATTTGTTTGCCAATGTTGTGTTCCCCCTAATGTCATAATAAGAAGCAAGATAAAAAAGCATCCTTGTCTTTGTATAAATATTTCTTTCGTTTTCTACCAGAAAAGCGACATCCGCGTCTCCTGAAAGATCATGGAATAATCTGAGCATCGCGAATTCAAGAGAATCCCTTGGAGCTGTCCGCAGCACCTGCGCCAAAAATTGTCTTGGGTCTGTCTGCCTGCCCGCACGCATCCAGTTTACTGCAGCCAACAGCGCGTAAGTATACTCCCTTGGGGCCTGTCTGTAGGCTTCCAGAAACGCATCCCTCGCTTCCGCCCATTGTTTATTCTTCATTCTAAGAATTCCAACACCTTCAAACGCGAAATAATAATCCGGCCTAAGTCTCGCCAATCTCAGGTAATCATGTTCTGCACCGGCATAGTCGCCGAATTCATCCTTAATGCCGGCACTATATACATACGCAATAAAAATATTGGTATCTATTTCTATAGCGCGGGTAAATTCATCCAGGGCTTCCTGTTTACGATTCATGTCCATTAAAACAAGACCTCGATCTACGAGAATCCAATAATTGTCCGGTTCAATATATTTCGCGAGATCCAGATCTTCAAGAGCGTCATTGAAAAACCCGCCGCTTCTATAAAGTCTTGCCCGTTCATGCAAGGGTCCTGCCCATTGGGGGTTTTGGCTTACCGCACGGTCTAAAAGCTGTTCCGCCCTTCTTGGCTCTCTGTTGTAACGATGAACAGTCGCGCGACCTACAAGAGCCTCTCCGTTATTGGGGTCAAAGGCCAGAACTCTGTCAAAATAACCTGCCGCAGTATGCAGATTTTGGTTGCCAAGATTGATATTTCCCAAATCATTAAGCGCCCTGGCGTGATTGGGGTCAACCCCGATTACCCGTTCAAGAAAGTTACGCCTGTCCCTAGCCCTGCCCTCCATCGCGGCAGCATCGGCAAGTATCATCAAGGCATAGGTATTGGCAGAATCATTCGCGATAATACTGTTCGCTATTCTGCTTGCTTCGGCAGATCTGCCTGCCGAATTCAATATACCTGCCCGCATAATAAGAATTTCAGGTCTTTCAGCGTATTCAGGGTCTAACCTGTCAAAATATTCCAGAGCCGAAGCAAAATCCCGGCGGGCAAGATGCTGGGCTGCCTCATTAAGAATGAACTCCTGTGTTTCTTCAGAATTTTCTTCCTGTGAGTAAATTAATGGGATAAATCCGGCAATAAGAAACAAAGATAAGAACAAACGCGGCAAAAAACCGCTTCCAATAGACCTAAAAATCATGATAATATTGATAGTATACAAAAATTTATAAACGGGCAAGGTCATTTCGCACAGTCGTACGACCGGTTGGCCGCGTTTATCAAAAAAGGTGTATTTATATAATGAGAAAACATTTGGCGTCACGTATAATTGGTCTTGCCGTTCTGTACTGCGCGGTTTTTTGCGTTCTGGTCATAGCGCAATTTTCAAATAGCGGAAATTTTTCGCTGTCGGCAGGCGAGATGACCATAAGAGGCCGTTATTATCAAACTTCTGCCCCGGAAGAAAGTTCCGAAACAAATACACAGCTTCTGGCAGGCGGAGTGAGAGTTTTTTTTGGCGGTCTTGAGTTCAACCTTAAAGAAGAACGCAGCGGAGGGTTAATCCTGACCGGCAATGACAGCGCCGTTTTTTCGGCGAATCCGGAATTTATGATTATATCCGAAAACACAATGCGTCTTGGTTTGCCCGGCGGAACCATTCTTGTTTTCAATTCGTTGAATTCCGCGAGAGGTCCCGAACTGAATGTAACCGCCGAGTTCGCTGATAATGTTTCGGAAGTAACCGTACCTATAACATTACGCCGGGCTTCTCTGATACGCGACAATGGGCGGCCTGGTATTTTGTATAATGGCGACCGTTATTTTTTTGGCGGTTCCGGGCAGGAACTGGATAACGGAAACCTGGTTCTTTCAAAAGAAAACACATTCGCCTCATACCGTTCCATAGGACAGCAGGAGGTCTTTAACCCTGCCGACTATATAATCGCTCAAGCGCAAGATTACGAATATACCGTAACGAACTGGCGTGATTTAAGTTTTGCCCACTGGGAACAAAACGCTGGTATGTTGCAGAACGAAGATGATATAACCGCCTACTGTAGTGAAGCATTACGGCAAGGCAATTTCACAACGGCAGTCGCGTCTATACCCAGAGATTTTTTAAACAGCGCCCGTCATACCTACAAATCGTCGGGATTCATTGGAGGTATGGCAGAAGCCCACCGCACATTTACAATCGCGGAAAGCGAACAAATTAATCTGATTACACGTTTAACCAGAGAGAGATCTCCAGACATTTTTAAAGAGGAACATCTTATTGATTATCTTTTTAACCGAGGCAATAACGCCCTTGCGTCTGATGTAATTGAATTAATCAATGATTTAAGTCCGGATCAAATAATTGCGGATTACAGCCCCGGCCTGCTGGAAGCCTATTCGGATATCAGGCGCTGGCGTCCGGCTTTAGACAATCCTGTTGAGCCTTTGACAGAAAAAATACTTATGCTTGTATCGGAAAATCTTAGCCGCGATACAGAAAGAGATTTGGTGTTCGCCTCAAACACCGGCAGCGTGGACTTGGAATACAGTATAAGGCTTGGAAAGGCGCTTATTTACTGGGCGGATAGTATAAACAACACTGAATGGATAGAAATCGGTCGTTCGTTGGTTATATCTGCCCTGACAAGCGGCGGTATCGGAGCCGGTAATCTTCACTGTATTCTTAATCCGGGCGACTATTATCCCAGAGCGGCGTGGCTCGCGGATAATGGTCTTTGGGCATGGACTGTTTCACCCTCTGTCAGAGCTTCGTATACAGAAGGCAATTTGAATATTACAGCATCCTTTCCCGTAAATATGACACATCATTTGATAATCCGGGGAGTACGTCCGTTCCTGAGACTGCAAATTCACGGTCAGGACTGGCGGACGGACAGTCAGTTTGAAAGTTACGACTCATCCGGCTGGGTATACTACCCGCAGGATCAAATACTGGTAATGAAACTAAGACATCGCCTGACAGTGGAAAATATCAGAATTTTTTACGTGGCACCGCCGCCGGTAATGATTGAAGAAGGCAGCGCCGATACTGAAGAAGATGGCGTTAACTCGTAATTTACTGATACGGATTGGTTTTTTACTGGCATTATGCATTGTTATTACCTTATGCGTTTTTATAATTACCTATAGGGGCGGTGAAAAGCCGCCTGAGCAGGCAGAAGAAATTATAAACGAACCGGAAATTGAGCATACAAAAGAAGACACAGAAGAAGATGAAGAAGTTCCACCGGCAGTTTCGCGGGAAAGTTTGCCGGAAGAAAACAGCGGCGTTCGGGTTTCGTATCAGGTTCAGCGTTCCCTGTCTGCCCTGTCCGGGCTTGGCGGCAGGGTAAATGTCCATGAAATAAATCCTGTTAACTACGAAAATCCAAATCTTGATATATTAAGACAAATGGGAGTGGATCAGTACATTATCTCATTTTTTACAGGCGAACAATTTTACAAGGCAGGTGACTACGATAAAGCCCTAGCGGAATATACTGCTTCCATCAATCGCAATGCGGATTTTATCGAAGCCCTGATTTCCCGTGGGAATACATTGTTAAGAAGGGGTGAATACCGCCGCGCTATTGATGATTATACCCGTTCAATCAGGCTCGATGCCAACAGGGCGGAATTGTACAATTACCGAGGTTACGCCAGATCGGAATTGGCAGCTAATAACAACCTTGGGGAATTAAAACTGGCTATCGAAGATTTTTCACGGGCAATCGCTCTTAACAGTAGTTATACCGATGCCCTGATCAACCGTTCTCAGGCGTTATACGCAATTGGCGAGTATGACAGGGTTATAGAAGACTGCGGTCGTATTATCAGTCTGGAACCGCGAAACGCTTCAGCCTGGAACAGGCGCGGCAACGCCTGGTACAACAAAGGGGAACTGAACAATGCTCTGGCGGATTATAACCAAGCCCTTGCCATTAACCCATCCCTAGCGAACGCTTATACCAGCAGAGAAATTGTTCTACATCTGCTTCCGCGTTAAAAATTCATGAACAATCCACGACATTCCAGATAGAACCGTTTTTCGCGGGAATGTCCCATTGAAAAACTTTTCCGCGGCAGGGGGCCAAGGCGGGCGACTGTCTCAAAAAGACCGGATTTCTGAACAGGAGGCAGTAAAATACCTGCCGATTTTCGGCTTGCAATGGCGGCCAGACGAAGCAGTTCTGCCTCATCGTGAATGTAGTCAGTTTCGTTATTTGGCAATTCGCTGTCCAGCAATGGCTGAAGGCTTGCGGTAGAAATTCCGGGAGCGGATGTTTCGATCAACGCATATTTACCTTCGGAAATAATGCCGAAACAGTTTGTTGTCGATTGTGTCTCGTGCAGGTTCCGCCAACTCCTAAGAAATTCATCCAGACTTTCTATCGGGCGGCAGGTAAAGTCCGGCAATCGCGAAAGGGCTGAAACAATTCCATCATAACCTACATCAAAAACAAGACGGTGGATTGGCTCAAACTGAATTGCCGGGTCATATATGTTTTCAATTTCTACAAGCGCATAACGGCAGGGATGGTTTGGCAATTCATCAACACCTTGGGCTGAACAAGAGTTCTTGTACTCTTCCCAGATACCCTTGGCGGCAGCAAGTGAATGGTTGCCGTCACCTACTGCAAAGAGAAACGGCAATTTACCATAACGGCTTATGGAACGGTTGTAAAGCGTTTCAAGTTTTTCTGCGGCAAAGGCAATGTCGCTTTCTGCATCCAGAAACCAGCCGCTTACGCTGCCGGAATCCATCATTAACGGCGTATTGTAAACAGGTGCGTTTTTCCTTGCCCGTTCGCCAAGGGCTGGTAAAAGGCTGTCAGTATCGTCATCAATAAGCAGTAAAACATGGGGAAGTTCCAGCGGAGCGCCCCTGCGGATATCCATTCTGGGGGGCAGTCTGTCTTCTACGGTTCCTTCGGTACTGCGAATCAATGGGCGCGAATCGGGTTTCCAATTGTATTGTTCCAGATCTATCGCCGCAACCAAACCCCGGCGTTTTTTTTGGTAGGGTGTATCTCTCTCAATGTAAATAAATCCCTGCCGAGGTTCTCCAAAAACCCCTTCTTGCAGGTAATGTTTCATGGTTGAATGAATGTCCGCGATTCTTTTGTCTGCGTCCCCATCGGACAGGAACACTTCTGGAAAAATCATATCCAAGGTTGAAGGCGAACCGGCGGCGGTGGCTTTCGCTTTTTTCCAATAATCCCTGTCCTGTGTAAATTGATCACAGGCAATCACTGCCCACTTTTGCAGATCAACGCCCTGCGGCAGCAGTATTGACGGAATCTCGACACCCAGTGAGTTAAGTTTCTGGCGATGGTTGTTCATGTTTTTATTGTAGCGGAAGATTTAAGTTATGTCATTGGGAGAAAAGGCTCACAGAAAAGCCGGAGGATTGTCACCGTAACTACTGAATGAACTCCCAGCGGGCGTAGAAGGTGGTGTCGTTTCTGATGATGAAGGTGTCGCCTTCTGTATAGATGATTCCTGAGCCTGTGGTGCTGGTGCTCCAGCCGATAAAGTTGTAGCCGAGTCTGGTTAGGTTGCCCTGGCCAGGTATTGTTATGGTTGTGCCATGGGGGAGTCTTTCAAGGGGCGGAAGTGTTCCGGTTCCTCTGTTGGCGTTAAAGGCTACAATGCGGGGATATTCCCATACAATATTGGTTCCGCCTCCCCCTCCAACATTTATACCATCGCCGGAATCATCGCCGTTGCCGCCGCCTATACCCCAGGGGTCTTGTACTTCTACTGAATAGTTGGAGGATAAATCGTTATACGATACGGCAATTACTTTTCTTCCCTCGGTTGTGAACATATACCCTTCATCTATGGGGACAAGGTTGCGTACATTGGGGATAGCGGGGTTCTCAATGACATTGATTGCGACATTATCTATGTGAATGGGGTGCAATGTACCTTGGCGGGAGACAAAGACTCTTAAATCTGTATCCCGCCAGAATACGCCGTTAATGTTATAAAAAATACGGTGAGGCACAACCCACAGGTCTTCCCCATGGATTGTGTCTCCGCCGCCGTTACCTCCACCACCGTTGCCGGTGATGGCTCCTACAGGGGGACGACAGCTTGTAACAACGATGATTAGTGTTGCAAGCCAAAGTAGTAAAATTATACGTCGCACGGTGTCCCCTTGTAGGTTTTCTATAAACAAACGTTATATTATGGTGTTGGCCATCCGGGATTTAACTCTGGTGTTGGCAGAGCTGAAAGACTACCAAAACCCAACACAATGGCACCGCCGAGTACACCCGCCTGTCCACCTGGTGAAGGAGATAATCCCGCGTCAAGTAACCCGTTATTGAGTCCGCCACGAATGTACCATGTAATATGCTCATCTGTAATACCAAATGCGGCAACCGGTATTTCAAGAGATATTTGGACCATACCGTCTTTATCCGGCGCTTCAAATGACATTGTAAATATTCCGTCAGACCTAATTGCAGTTTCGCCTACATCTATAGGTGTCTCGAAAGTGAATTTTGTTTCACCAAGTTCTTGCGGTATATCCCTTGTTTGCTCTCCTGACATACCTGCTTCGAAAATTTTTGGATTACCTGCAAAAATAATAAACGGTGCAAATTGCCCAATTAAATTGGTACTAGCAAGAGCGAGGACAGGCTCATTAGTTACATCCATATCTGAATTTCCTATTCCAATACGCCATGTCGCGTATGAAGTATCATTTCTGGTAATCATAAATACCGGAATGTCATTGCCAAGAGTATCTTTGCCAGTAGCAAGAACATTTAATAAGGTATTTGTATTAGGCGACTCAGTGATAGCTGGTAGTGTTGAAGTATTAAAAACATTAAATGTAGAATTAGCCGCTTGTGTGTAATTTCTCCTAGAATTAATATTATTAACCAACGGAGCCACTTCAAATGTTATCATGCTAGTATTTGATTCTATTTCAATTCTAAAACCTGTAGTATTAGGTCTTCCATTTGTATTATGAGGGGGTAAAACATCACGATCTGTAACCATACTTGGTCTCCCAACGCCAAGCAGGGTTTTATCCGAGTCTCTTCCGGCAAAAAGAACCACATCATAGGTACCCGGCGCAATCTGTATTCTCCCTGTTCGCGCATAGTCCCAAGATGCCCGGACAACTCCGTCGGGTACTAAACCTGGTATCTGTTCTGGGTTGGTATCTGGATCTGGGGGTAGGCCACTATTAAAACCTGGATTCGGGATTAACCCCATCACATAGCCCATAAAAGACACTTCATAAAAGTTCGTTCCGGCTGACGCAAGATCACCTCTAAGGGCGCGGGCTCCGCTGCCGGCAATGTTCAGGGTTATGCCTTCAACTTGATTGCTGTCAACTACCGGGTTTACCCCCCCCCCCCCCCCCGGGGCCAAAACGGCCCACGCCTCCAATTTTCATACGGCGCAGACAGGGAAAAAGCAAAACAAAAAAGTTTTTCTTAAAAAAAACAC
>Ga0099364_10008040_pt1 | contig 14923 bp, 10 predicted proteins | sample TergutTh196P3_FD_73070 | JGI IMG/M metagenome (GOLD analysis project Ga0099364, IMG submission 73070) | Microcerotermes parvus P3 segment gut microbial communities from Pointe-Noire, Republic of the Congo - Th196 P3 | ecosystem: Host-associated > Arthropoda: Insects > Digestive system > Gut ... | reverse complement strand
CTTTATTGTGAACATTGTGCAGTCAAGACAAAAATCGAACCTGCCGCTAAAACCCTGTTCATAGAAATGAAAGCAGCTGGGTTTGAAGAAATAATTCAATTTATTCCCGGCGGCGATCACTTCTGGTCGTTTTTACAAGGCATGGTCGATCCAGGGGTGTGTATTTCCTGTAAGGATGGAAGCGGAAACCCGGGATGTGTTGTAAGAACCTGCGCTCAGGAAAAGAATGTTACAATGTGCGCCCTATGTGCATCATACCCCTGTGAAAAATTCCAGCCATTTTTCGAGGCTTACCCTGAATTACATGATGACAACTTATTGCTCCGGGAAAAGGGCATGGAAGCATGGTCTGAACTTCAGGATAGCCGGGGAAAAGGGTTTACCTATAAAAAAGGCAGCCCGGTAGATTAAGGGACAGAGGGTACTACTCGTCCTGCAAATGCCTCTTCCCCACACGCAGAATAATCAATGCAATGGCAAACAGCGCTATTATCGATAGAATTGAAAAAGAGCTGCGTCCGACAATACCCAGTGTAACAGCATACATGAGCGGTCCAAGCACTGCGGCGAAACGGCCAAAAATATCAAAGAAGCCGAAGTATTCGCCTGAATGTTCGGGTGGGATCATCTGGCAGTAATACGCGCGGGAGGCTGCCTGTATGCCGCCCTGAACTGTCCCTACCAACACTGCCAGCGTCCAGAATAATACGAGGGCAGTATCCAGTCCGAAATATTCTTCTTCAAGACCAAAACCCATGATGAATCCGACAACGCAAATAATTAAATATATCCAAATAGCTCCATGGATTACTTGTAAGGTTCCCAAGCGGCGGGAAAGATGGGCAAACAATATCGTACAGGGAAATGCGACCAATTGCGTTACCAGCAGGGCAAGTATCATGCCGGTGGCGCCCAAACCAAGGGTTGTGCCGTATGCTGTTGCCATGCGCATAACAGTCCCTACTCCGTCTATGTAGAAAAAGTAAGCAAGGATAAAAATGAACAACCGCTTATCGCGGAAAATCTTTCTGGCTGTAGCCAGGACGGCGCCAAAAGCGCTGCGGACAAGGGGATGAGATTGGGGTTTTTCGGTTCCGTACTGCTGCCTGACATCTTTCAAAAAAGGTATGGCAAACAGGCCCCACCAGATGGCTGTGAGCACCACCGATATTTTTACAGCAAGGGTTAAGTCGATGCCAAAGCTGCCGCCAAACGTAATCAGCGCAATGCTGACTAAAAACGGGATGGTGCTACCGCCGATATAGCCGAAAGCAAAGCCATACCCGGATATTTTGTCCATCCGATCCGGTGTTGTAACATCCGAGAGAAAACTGTCATAGACAATGTTTCCGCCAAAGAATCCTATGAGAGAAAACGCATAACCAAGCATAAGGTACACCCAGTTATTGCTCAAGGCGCTGAATAGGGTAAAGCCTATACCAATAACCAGAAATATTACGAATATTCGTTTTTTATAGCCAATAAAATTTGCCAAAGCACCTACCAGGGGGGCAAGGATGGCAACGATAATCATCCCGCCCGAAGAAGCAAGCCCCCACCAATAGTCGCCGGACTGTCCGGCACTGTTGGCAACGCCGGTAAAATAAATGGGAAAAACCGCTGCCATCATAATCGTGGCGTATACGGAATTTGCCCAGTCGTACATTATCCAGCTTTTTTCCTGTTTGGTCATTGTTGTTTTTCCAGCGGTGGCTTCCATTGATTTTTCCTTGTTATAATGTAATCCTCAGGCGCTCTGCGGCAAAGGGCGCAATATCCAGCAGGTTTCCGCCCTCAGATAAACCCGGCTTAATTCCCCTGCCTTTCATCATATAAAACACCGAATAATCAGGCATATCAAGGGGGTAGCCATGATTTGCCTGCACCTTTGCCGAAGGCCTTCCATAACAATAGCCTGCATGTGCACAGAATCCAAATGCAGCATGAGAATAGCCTGCTGTACGCAGCTCTTCGGAATTTAAAAAACGGCGGAAACCTGTACTTTGTTCAATGCTTGTGCGGAAATCTTCAACAGCTTCGGGGCGAAGGGTTCCCTGGTGAAAAAAAGCAGTACCGCCGCAGCATTCAACATAGCAGCCATGCTCCCCGGGCCGATAGCCGCCATCACCCCCGGGCAGGAACCCCCTGTCTCTGAGCCCCCTGTTGGGATCAATAACAGTATGTACATTAATCTGGCTGTGGTCAGAAAATAAAATTATATCCCTCTCATCCCCTGCCGCTTTTAGCAGAGCGGCAAGGTTGCTGTCCAAAGCTTCAAACGCACTGTCCAGGGCCGTATTCACGCCATCATGCGGGCGGCCATGTTTATGGCACAGAGAATCATATGCTGTTAAATGTATTAAAGCAAGCCCCGGATTAAACTTGCGTAAAATATCGATCATGCAGGCGCATGCAAAATTATCAAGGTTTGGCTGATTTTTTCCATCAAGTAGTTTGTGGTGCCGCAGGAATAGTCTGAGCTGCAGCAATGTGCTTCCCGCCCGCAAACTGGTTAAAAGCTGGCTTTTTCCCGGCCGGGCCATCACTTCGGGAATATTATACCGTATGGTTTTTGAATGTGCCGTTACCGGCCACAACACAGCCGCTGTTGCTATGCCCTTTTGTGATGCTGCCTGCCAGAGTGTCCGTGCGCGTATTCCCGATTCACAGCAATTCCAGGCGGGATTGTCCGCAGGGAAAGCCTGGGTATTGGCAATGAGGCCATGAAGATCGGGGGTAAGACCGGTAGCAACTGAGGTATGCACAGGATAGGTATTACTGACAAAGACAGACGGTACATTACGAAACAGGGCGGACTGTTGGACAAGCCCGGAAAACGCCGGGTAGGTAAGCAGGGTTTCAAATTCAGTATCACCCAAAGCATCATAACTGATAATCAACATCAGGAGCAGTATACCACATTTAACAAAAAATCACACCGTCAGCGTTCGGCCAGGGCTACGCCTGTAAGTATTAATAACGCTCCTGCCAATGCTGCCAGAGTGATGGTTTCCCTGAGTACCATTGCCGATGCTGCCAGGGTAACCACTGGAGACAGGTATACATAGTTACTTGCACGAACAGCGCCGATCCTCTTTACCACGGTATTCCATAAAAAATAACATATCAACGAAGCCATAAGGCCGAGGTACAGGAGGTTTCCCCATACAATGGGCTGCATCATTGTCCGTGCATCCCACTGCAGAGGTCTGAACGCCAGCATGGGCAGCACAGAAAGCAGGCCGTAGAAAAAAACCTTACGGGTGATAAACAACATGGAATAGGAGCCGCCAAGATGCCTTAATATAATGATATAAAATGCCCATGAAAACGCGGCAAGCAGGCTGAGCATATCGCCCAGGGGATTGAGGCGGAGGATAAACCGTCCATTACCAATAACCAGGACAACGCCGATAAATGCTATAAATGATCCCTGCAGGAGGTAACGGTATCGTAATCCTTCATTCTTACACCACAGGCGCGAAAAGAACACAGTCAATAGGGGAGAAGTGCATGCTAAAAGAGCTACATTGGAGGCTTGAGTAATTTCAAGGGCAGTATTTCCTGCCAGATAATACAACGATCCGCCGGTAATGCCTGCAAGCATGAGTAAAAATTCATCCTTGAAGCTGCCGGCAAACAAGCGCCTGGGTCCAAAAAACCAAATGCCCGCATAAGCCAAAAGAAACCGGTACATAAAAATATCTCCGGGTGGCAGTCCGTTAGACAAAAGCATCTTCGTTGCCACAAATGTCGTACCCCAAACAATGATAACCAGTAATGCAATAAAATGATATTTAATTGTTTTCATGTATGATGCGGATTAATGAAAGTTGTGCAGGCCCGCTTCGCGTGCCCAGCGCATTGCCTGATCAAATTCTCCCGGAGACAAACGCCGGTCCAAAGGCGGATGATTACGCGCTTCAAACTGCGGTGAGTACTGAGCCATAATGTTAACATGGGTACCGGCTCCCAGTTCGGATGCAACCCAGCGGACAAAAACATCGGTGCCGGCTGAATTTCCCGGCATCACCAGGTGGCGGATCAGCAGGCCGCGGTATGCAATGCCCCCCTCCTGCCGCAGAGGGCCAACCTGCCGATGCATTTCCTTAATCGCCGCAGCTGTGTGCAGTACATAATCGGGGGCATTTTGTGTTAAACGCCTGCCCATTTCCGAGTCCTGATATTTAAAGTCCGGCAGATAGATATCAATAACACCATCGAGCAGCTGCATTACTTCGGGAGTTTCGTAGCCGCTGTTGTTATACAACAGGGGAATGTTCAGCCCCTGTGCAATGGCAAGCCGCAGTGCGGTAATGATGTGAGGCGTCAGGTGGGTAGGTGTAACCAGGTTGATGTTATGGCAGCCCCTGCGCTGGAGGGAAAGCATCATACCGGCAAGATCGGCATGGCTTGTTTCCCTGCCGTCGCCCCGATGGGCAATCTGCCAATTCTGACAGAACACACACAGCAGATTACAGTCAGAGAAAAAAATCGTCCCTGAGCCGCCACGCCCTACCAGGGGCCGCTCTTCGCCAAAATGAGGCCCGGCGGAAGCGACCTTGAATGTTTGCGCCGAACTGCACACACCTGTCCTTCCTGCCATACGGTTAACGCCGCACCTGCGCGGGCAAAGATCGCAGCGTTCCATCTTGTCCCAGAATGCACGTTCACGGCGCTGCAGCTCGCCGCTGGCCTCAAGGGCAAGATAACCCGGCCGGTACCCATCCCCATCGGGGGGAATGAACGGCGGGTTGGAATCCGGGCGGGAACTGCTTCCCGAATCACTTGAGTCAAATAAGCCGCCGGCCCATGCGCGCGATCCTCCCAATGCTGTAATCCCGACAGCCGCCAGGCAGCCTTTAATAAATTTTCTCCGCGACAGCATTTTAGACTCCTATTTAATACTATATCACTGTTGATTACCTGTAAAGCATTGACCAGAATATTAATTATTTTTCGCTTAAGGAAAATACCTTGTCCCAATCGGGAGGCGGCGGATCGATCATAAATGTACTGCAGCGCTGGACATATTTTGCTGCAAGGGGATCCTGGGGACGGATTTCCGACAAAGCGCTGAACAGATCTTTTGCCTGGGCAAAATCACTCTGTTCAAAAAGCGATATGGCTTCTTTCCATTTTTTATGGAACAGCAGTTCATCCTGATCGGCATTGCCAGCTATTCCGGTAAGCTCATACAATACAACAGGCTGATGAATGCCCACAACCTGCACACGATCCAGATGCCGGCTTAGGAATACGCTGCCTGCCTGTTCCCGTGTATACTCGCTGATAATAATGCTGGTATGGTATTGTTTGTTAACACCCTCAAGCCGCGCGGTTAGGTTTACCGCATTACCCATGATCGTATAATTCATTTTGGAATCAGATCCCATGTTCCCTACAACCATTTCTCCGGTATTAATCCCTATGCGGGTAAACAGGGGCGTGGTACTTAAGCCTTCGGCAAGCAGCTGGGCATTAAGCTCATCTTCGGCCTGCTTCATTGCCAGGGCGCTGTAACAGGCCAGCGCAGCATGATCTTCCCGGTACACCGGAGCGCCGAAAAAAGAGACAATGGCATCGCCGATATATTTGTCAATGGTTCCCTGGTTATCCATGATAATATTACTCATAACAGTAAGATATTTGTTGAGCACCCTCACCAGGTGGGAAGGATCCATGTTTTCAGAAAAGGTGGAAAAGCCCTGCAGATCGGTAAAGAGGGCCGTCATTTCCCGCTTACCGCCACCAAGATTGAGCTTGGATGGATCGGCGATGAGTTCAGAAACCACACTGGACGAAAGGTAGGTGGAAAATGCCTGGCGGATAAATCGTTTTTCCCGCTCAGAACTGACAAAAGCAGTAAGTTCACGGATAATAACCGCTGTTACCATGGCAAGAATTGCAGACAGGGGAGCAAGAAACATTTTAGTGATTATGAAAAAAAGAAGCGGCAGTATAAATGCAAGTGCAACACCGATAAAGCCATACATCGAACGAAGGCTTGGTTTTACATTGGTTATGCTTATCAATACCAACGGCACGAAGAGCAGGGTGAACAGCACACTGTACAGGATGGGAAGAGGCGTGATAAACGAACCGGTAAGAATCGTATCCAGGACAACCCCATGAGTTCCTACATTGATGTATATGGGATGAAAGGGATTCACCCCGATATCCGTAGTGCCGGTATCGGTGCGGCCGATAATGCACATTTTACCGGCAAGTTGGCGGCCTACCCTTTCGTTCAGATCAACAAAAGCTGTTAGTTCAATGTCGATATATTCCAGAAAGGTCCGGCAATAATCGGCTTCTTCCCGGAGTTCATCGGCAAGATCGGGATCGTCATAAGCCAGAGCGGACATAAACCTGTCCAATTGAATACCAATATAATCCTGGGCGGTAAGTACATCAACAAATTCACGGATAGCATCCAAGCCTTCATCCCGCAGGGCAATGAATTCAAAAAAGGCTTCGTCGGAAGCTTCTTCCAGGGCACGGCTGCGCGCCTGGCGCTGCAGAGTAAAGTATTCCTGCAGGACGGCAGCATTGCGGGTAATGACAGGAAACATACTGTTGTTGGCAAATTCCAGAAACTTCAGGTATTCCTCGATATTGGCAAGGAAGGTATCAAGTCTGTTAAAATGGCTGAACGACAGATGATCGTAGCTGCCAAAATAATCTTCGCGCGGCCAGTCAAGCAGCATGGCTCCGTTGCTGTCCAGGGGGATGATGATTTGGTCGGCTTCCTCCCCGATGACCATGCGGCGCCTGTGGACGGTTATATCCGGGCTGCCACGGGAATCCATGAGCGGGGCAAAGGCAAGCTGCAGGTACCAGTTCCCGTGTACTTCCTGGGTAAGAAATACCCGCCGCCGTACACCATCAGCATCGGGATAGACATTGGTAAAACCCGCACCCTTAACCGCCTGAGCAAACCGGAGAATGGGCAGCAGCAGGTCGGCATGTACACCCTCGGACATGCCGCCAAGGTTGGTAATGGAATAGGCAAAACGTTCCTCGGCAATGGGGCGCCTTGCCCCCTGTTCCTCCAAAAGCGGTTCAGCCTGAATGTTCAGCGTCCCCCAGGTTCTGCCAAACAGGGCTGCCGCCTGAGCAAGCAGGAGATCATCATCGCTTGCCAACTGCCGGGTAAGGGCAAGCAGGGCATCTCGTTCATCGGCAACGAGTTCCGCCATATCGTCAATGTAAGCCGCCGCTCTTTCGGCAGGTATGTTCCCCGATGCAATGGCATTGAGCAGCTGCGCCACATTGGAACTGATCTCGGAAAAATGCCGGTTATAATCCCGCGACAGGCCGTCCCGCAGGTACAATTCGTCTACCCGCGTCGGGCTATTGTCGATGTACTCGATATCAAAAATGGCCAGCTGAGCGCCGTGCTCCTTAAGCTTGAGCAGACCGTTGGCAATGACCGATCGGGGCCAGGGAAATACCCCGATGGTGGCAATGGCCGTATCGTCAGCATTGACAAAAACAACATTGTCAATGTGGCGGCGGCGGGGGGACAGGCGCAGGAAGAGGTCGTAGACACGGTAATCGCCCAGGGCAAACACCGGAATGAGGTGCAGCAGGGAAAACAGCACCGCCGATGCAAGGGCGATTAGTATCGACAGGCGGCGCAGGGACATGAGGGCTTAGGGCCAGTCAATAATGATAGTTGTTCCCGGTGTGCCGGAAGCCTGGGCAGGCGGTTCGCCACCCGATCCGGTATTATCCAAATCAGTAAATGATGGGCTGAAAGCCATTGTATCCACTTCAAAGGGACTGGAAAGCCATCCATGGCTGCCCGAATCGCTGAAACTGCGCTGATTAGCACCGACAGTTACTTTTTGCCCGCTGTTGTTAACCAGGTCTACCCGGCCGCTGCGGACAGAAAGCCTGCGCCCGTTAAAGGAAAACGAGGTTCCCCGCACCGATGCTGTGGTAGTCGGCGAACGTACGGTAAAATCAGCCTGGAGGCCGGCGGGGGGTGTAACATCGGCCCGGACCCTGCCGGTACGCAGAAAGAGGGCCGTTTCTTCAGCGCCGTCACGCTGGACCAATTCTTCCAGGGTCAGCACGGTCAGGGGGCTGATGGCTATGGTTGATCCGCCCAGGGTGATAACCGCGCTGCTTCGAATACCGGTAGACACAACAGAGTCCCTGCCGACAGCGCCGCCAACTTCAGCCGGCTGCCAGTCCTGAGTACCTGCGGCCCTGACTTCAACCGTGCCGTTTAATTCGGTAAAGTGTGCTTCCTGTCCATACATGGCCGATCCGGCAATAATGAACATGACCGTTAACATAATTACTGTTTTATTCATAGCTGCTTCCTTTATAGTGAAATAACCGCGGTTACTTCCACGCGGTACTGTGTTGCCGATTCATCGGTAAATGCCTTTCCCATCTGCGGGAAAAACAGACCGCCGCCCAGGGTGAACATGACATCGCTCAATGGGGCCCATGAAAGATTCAGGAAAAATTCCAGCCCCAAGAGCGGGGATTGAGACTGGTCGTTCAGGCCCGCAGATGTAAAGGTTTGGGTGTCGGTCCTGAACAAATAGGCGGCATTGACATCGGCAAAGAGACTGTCGTGCAGACGGGCAGCATAGGATGCCTGAACCAGTGCGATACCGGAAAACACCGGCCGCAGGACCATGCCCTGGGCTTCCCCGGTAATGGGGACAAAGTCTGTGGTTGCCAAACGTCCACCCAGACTCAGCATACCCGGTACCCTGCCAAAAAACAACTGCTGCAGGGCAGCCGATGCCGCAAAACCGGTACGTACATCAAAACCGGTTTCCTGCAGCAGCCCCAGGGATCCGCCCAGTTCCAGGTTGAGAACATTGGAAAAGGGAAGAGTAAAGCGCGCTGCAAGGTATTGGGAGTGTACGGTGGTTTGATCATCATCCACATCATTTACATCGATTTGCACAATGCCGCTGAGCCACAAGCTTGCCGGAGTATTAAAGATACTGGTTTTTCCCCAGTTGATACCGCCGGCAATACGGCGGGATGCAAAGTAGGTATCATCATCCATACTGTCATTATCCCGCGCACTCATGTTGATCGATGCCGTATGTTTGTACAACAATCCCGTGTAAAAGAATCCCATGTTAAGCCGCCCGCCGCCAATATCCCAGGTGGCCGACAACCCGTCAAAAAGGCCGTTCATTATCAGACCAAAGCTGTCCCGAAAATAATGCCGCCCCAGGGTAAAGCTGACATTATCGGAATAATTAAAAGTCAGCTCGGACCGGAAAACTTCAAACAACATATTCCCCTGGCCGTTTTCGATTTCCCCGCCGATACTGCCGGACAGGTACACATCAGCGCGCGCGCCCAGCGGTGCGGCAAACCAGGGAATAGCCGAAGCTGTATACCCGGTATAATCCCCGTCAGTAAGCGTCAACGACTGATTGATAATAAGACCAAAATCTATTGCAGGGAGCAGGGAGCAGGGAGCAGGGAGCAGAAGAAGAAAAATACATGCAACCTTAATCCCTCCATTCCTAATCCCCAGTTTCTGACCTCTGGCCTCTGTTCCCTGTTCCCTGTTCTGTTTCATCACCATTCACCCTCCTGTTGATCTATTATGTTGCTGAGTATGTGGAGGAATGTTTCGCCGGAGACAGTTTGGTTGGGGTAGGCCCGCCGCCCGGAGTCGATGTGCCCCTCGATAAAACCCCCAGCCCTTAATTCGCGGAAGGCATAGCGTGGGCTGCCGGTGAGCCGGTACATCATGCCGCCATCCAGGTCAAAGGCCTGCATCATGAGCAGGGACAGGCGGCTGAGGGTAATGGCATCGGCGCCGTCTGCTGTTGCCGCAAGCCAGCCGCGCTCCTGGGCCAGGGCAAATGCCTGACCGCTGCCCTGATCAGGCAAAAGCGCTTGGGCCGCCGGGGATGCGGCAAGGGTAAAATACGCCGCCTGCGCACCGGTGATTGCCTGCTCATTCAGCAGAGCCTCAATGTCCGCCGCCGTTTGGCTGTACACCGGGGCGGCCAGCAGGAGGAATCCGCAAGTAAAGTACATTACGCGGATTGGGGATCTTCGATACATTACCGATTTTTGATTGTTTGATTTTTTCATAAATCTCCTTGCTTTAATCCAGTGTGCTTGGCAACTCTTGCTACCATCTTAGAGCCCACTTCTTCACTATCATGAAAGGCAAAGACATAATCCGGATAACCCAGCCTTTCCAATGTTTTATGAGAACTGGATTGTCTTTTTATCGACCATCCTATTCTCTGCAATGCCGCCAAGAGACGTTTGGCATTAATTGACGGCCATCGGTTCATAACGATCTATAAATGATATTGAGTTTATACCAGGAATTGACATTTCGTTTTCCATGCGATCAGCCAACACACGCAAGGCCAAGGCTTTTGCCTTTGCTCCGGCTTGTAATGGAGTTACACCATAAACAAGTACACCAGGAATTTCAGATATTTCTGCTATCCAGCGCCCATCATCTTCCTGTTCAAACTCTACATCAAAATTCATTAATACTCCTTTCCTTCCCCTCCGTGAGAGGCATTTCCCGCTCAGTCATCTAAATCCGGGGGCAGATATGCATTATCGTACCACCAGGCTGCGGTAAAACCTAGGTCTTCCCACCAGGTTTTATCTTCCCATTGGGTTTTGTTGATACTCTCGCCGTCTTTGGTGGTTGTCTTAGCATCATCAACATCTTTTTGCGTGCCATCTGTGCCGTTGGGGTTAACGTTATGCCGTATATCCATATCTTGCCTTGCATAGTTAAGAGAAAGATTGCCATTATAAAAACCCACAACGCGTCCAATATTATCAAGAATTTCCATCTCTGTTGTTACCCTGTCGTTCAGGGCAACACTTCTTTCTACACTACCTAAAGGTTCTTCATGGATACCCACTATGCCGCCAACAAAACCATTGATAGTGGAAACAGCGGCTGTGGAATAACAATTTTTTACCAGGCCATGGTTTCGGCCTGCTATACCGCCGACATTTGCCGTGCCACTAATGCTGCCGGTAACGAAGCAGTCCTGTATGGTGCCCCAGTTTACTCCGGCAATGCCGCCGACATCCTGGCCACTTCCGGAAATATCGACATCCATCAGTCCAAGATTGCGTACTATGCCGCCTGGGCCAATAATACCGAACAAGCCTGATGTCACACCATCTGCAGCTTCGATGGTTTGACCGCTGATGGTGAATCCACCGCCGTCAAAGATACCGGTGAAGGGATTTGTTTCGTTGCCAATCGGTGTCAATGGATCCCCCAAAGCTGAAAGATCAATATTGTTACCCAGAATATGATTGCCGATTAATCCATCAGAAAAATTTTCTAACTTCAAATGCAAGTCTTCTAGAATGGTACGAAAAACCGGAACCGGAGTGCTGGTGATGCTGCCGCTGTTTCCGGTACTTTTAACTACCACTGAAAAATTCAGGTTGTTCCCTCCGCCAGGTATGATATTTTGCGCTACAGCGCCGAAAACGGGAATACCGTTCATCAGCCACTGGTAGCTGATAGTCCCGGTTTCGTTCAATTCTGAGATGTCCGCAGTTAAGTCATCATCCACAAGGAATGGGCCATTACCGGAACCGGTTATATGTACAGTGCCGAGCAAGGGAGGCAGCTCCTCGTAGTTAACCGCCCCCGCCGATCCAATTCGCTGTTTTCCATTGAAGTCTGTTGCCGGAAAATCCGTGGAGTTTGCCGGCATAATGTTAATGGCATTACTGCCGGGTATAAAGGCCGCATTAACCGGGGCAATGGTTATACCCAAACCTGAGAAGGTTGTGTCTTCGGTTCCTGCCGTCCAGCCGCTTTCTCCATCGTCAACATTGGTTCCCAATGGCAGGTCAACCACATTATAACCGCCGGACACTACTGTACCGCTGTTTGACACTGCGACGGGATAAACGGTGTTATTGGCATCTGCAGCATTGCCGTAGAATAGATTCCCGATCAGATTGAGGTTTCCTGCATTATGGATTGCGCCTCCTCCAATGGCAGGATAAGTTCCAGACATCCAATTGGCATAGAAAGTACAGCCTTTTACATTCAATGTAGCAGCGGACATATTCATAATGGCACTACCGCTTGCGTTATTATCTGAAACTCCATTATTACTGAAAATACAGGATTCAAGGGTGAGGATACCATTGTTGAGGATCGCTGCACCGGCATCAGATACACCATTCCCCATACGGCCGCCGGTAAAATGCATGCTCCTTATGGTAACGGTAGTATTGCCAGCTATATTCATCAGGCGGCTGGAGGTACCAGGGTCAACATTATTTTGAAGTGTCAGTGTTACCCCATTCCCCTCAATGGTAATGTTTCTGTTAATTGCAAGAGTGCTGTTCAATGGAATTATAGTGCCTGGTTGCAAGTCTACGATAATGAGATTGCCATTTTGTGCATTTTCAAGAGCATAGCGTAAGCCACCTACTTGCCAACCCAAATCACTTGTACTATTAACCCTAAAGCCGGTGCGTAACAGATTACCGTTTGTGTTAACACCCCACAATTCGTTTACACTGGGGACGACAGCGAATTTGGTGTGGTTGGCGGCTATCAGATTAGTGTCGCCATCGGTGGCGACACTCAGAACTACTCTGGAACTACTATAGCTATCCGTCTTTATTGTCGCCACCGGTGACTCTGCGGTAAGGAGGCCTCCTATGGTGATTGATCTGGGGAGAGAAGACCCCGATTGTTCACGAAGGTATACTTCATTATCAGGATGCAATCGTGCGCTGTCTCTCATGGTGAAGGTAGTATATTGATCTACATACACACCGCCGCCGTTGTCGGCATCGTTATCGGTTATTTCACCGCCAGACATAATGAAAGATAATTGCCGATTAGATTGACTGCTTCTAATATACACTCCGCCACCATTATTTTCTGCAGTATTACCTGTGATTATCCCGGTTGTCACGGTGAAAGTTGCTCTTTCAGATACATTCACACCACCGCCGTTACCACCTCCGCTATTTACAAATGCATGATTGAGTGTGATTTCCCCTCCGTTCATGGTAAAGATGGTAGGATCACCAACTGCATCCGTATTACCCGAAACTGACACACCACCTCCTGAGCGAGCCTTATTACCAGTAATAATGCCATCGTCCATGGTGAAACTTCCGGTGCTGGATAAATTCACTCCACCACCGCTACCGACTCCAGGAGAGCCTATTACTTCATTATTGGAAATACGACCTCCTCCCATGATAAAGGTTCCTCTAGCCAGCACTCCACCGCCATTTTCAAGGGCATCGTTGTCTATGATTACACCACCGTTCATGATGAAAAAAGTTCCGCTATCAAATTCAACACCGCCGCCTACATAAGCAAAATTGTTCTCAAGAAATACATTGTTTTCCATTACCAAAACACTGCTGTTTCTAACCCGTACCAATGATCCAGTGTATCCCGTAAATTGATCTTTATTACCATCCAATATAAGCCGGTAATTATCTCCCATACCTTGCAAAGTAAGAGTTCCCTCATTCCTGATGACAATCATCTCATCACCATGCCCCGGCTGCCGTTTCAGTGATGCACCCCCATATCCGGATGTCAGGATAATTTCCTTGCCGCTTACCGTCACCGTACCGGTCATACTGAAATCCCCTGCAGGTAAAATAATGGTACCGCCGCTGTCTGTCATGTCTATGACAAACTGCAGCCCGTTTGAATTATGGGGGACAATTGCCACCGGTTCGGTAAAGGTTGTACGGGCCTGCACTTCTGCGGTACTGCCCGGATACTCATAAGTGATTTTGCAGTAGAAAAATACCCTTTCATTACCAATGTTAGGGTAAAAAACGGCCTCTTGTGCGCCGGGTTCATCCAATGGTTCTCCGTTTTCGGTACTGTTTTCTGTGCTGCTGAACCACTGATATTTTACCGTGAATAAATCATCACCTTCAAAGTGGGCCTGGTGTTCAGCCTGTAAAACGGCCGAAACTGCCCACTTCCATACCGTGCCGTCCGAAAATACATTGGGTCTGGTAAAATCGTCCAGTACCATCATGGGAATGTTCACCCGGTTGTGCCGCCCGGCGATTATCACCACTTCTTCGCTGATGCCCTCTCCGGCCGGAACCGCATAATCAAGCCAGGCTTCCAGGGGAAGGCCGTCTTCGATCAGGCCAATAATATCAAACGGGCGAAGGTAAAAAGCATCAACCCTGATGGACCAACTGCCCGAAGCCAGGTTAACGGTAATGGTTTCGCCCGACCTGGCATACTGGTCCGGGACATCACCGGGGCCGGTAAATACCAGCCGGTAGATCATGCCGTCAATAACCGAAGACGGCAGCCTTATCGCCCGCGCATCACTGGAACCCGGCATGGCAATAACCAGCAGCCCTGTCCCTCCCGGCGCCTGGGGCAGGTCGCAGGAGGCAAAAAGCCCTAAAACCACCAGCACAAGGGCTGTTTGTACCAATGTATGTTTATGCATATAATCTCCCTGAAAAGTACTATACCATAATATACCAATTTTTTTGGGGAAAATCCATGGTTTTTGGGATAATTTTGGGAAATGAATAATGAATAATGGGGGGCTTCTTCTGAAGATCTCGCACAAAGGCACAAAGGCCACAAAGACACAAAGGTCGGGGCGTACTTCGGAATACCAAGGTTTCTTCATGCTTTCCGATGTTTCGTGTATTTTAAGGTTTTAAGAATGCTGTACGTAATCCATGGGTGTTAACAACCAGATTTATCTTCAACTTTTCTCTCCTTCTTTGTGACCTTTGTGGCCTTTGTGCCTTTGTGCGAGATCTTTTTCTTTTCGTCCTATAAGCTTGATTGCGGGCGGATACAGCTGCCCCTCCTTCTTCAACAATCTGCGGACTCTGTTTACTGTACCGTGTGGTTCTGTGCTGGGTTGCCGGGCATGTTCCTTAGTATGGG
>Ga0099364_10008039_pt1 | contig 14925 bp, 15 predicted proteins | sample TergutTh196P3_FD_73070 | JGI IMG/M metagenome (GOLD analysis project Ga0099364, IMG submission 73070) | Microcerotermes parvus P3 segment gut microbial communities from Pointe-Noire, Republic of the Congo - Th196 P3 | ecosystem: Host-associated > Arthropoda: Insects > Digestive system > Gut ... | reverse complement strand
ACGTATCCCCCGCCGCGTTTGTGGAAACCGACGGGCTGACTTCCAACGCGCAGGCAAAAGTAAACGACGACACCATCCATTTCAGCAGAGAGGCGACAATGGAGCTGGGCCGGCGGTACTTTGAAGCGTTTGTTCAGCTTGCCGAGCAAAGGGATTAAGTTATGAGCCGGTTATTTATAAATTTACAGCACTCCGATGCCGCCGCCGCCGAAAAAATATGCGGGCTTTCAAACCTGACGCTCGGCGCCGAGCTGTCCTTCACCGGACAGTTTAACGCGGTCTACGGCTTCGGCGAGCGCTTCGACGCGCTGAACCAAATCGGGCTGGACCGAAAAATTCAGGTCTACGAGAAGTTTACCGAACAGGGCTCGAATACCTATCTGCCCGTCCCCTTCTGCCTGACCGACGCGGGCTTCGGCGTGTACATAGACACAAAACGGGTCATCGGCATCTCAACAAAACGTGGCGCGGACGGCTCTTCGTTCCGCGCCGAGCTGCCCGGCGGCGCGGACGCGCATATCCTCCGCGGCGCCCCCGCGGAGATTGTGGACTACTTCACCCGCCTGACCGGACGCCCTAAGCTGCCGCCGGACTGGGCTTTCGGACCGTGGATGTCGGCGCACCGCTGGAACACGCGGGAGCTGGTCGAGCAACAGGTCGCCAAAGCCATAGAACACGGCATGAAACCGTCTGTGGTCGTAATCGAGGCGTGGAGCGACGAAGCCACCTTTTACCGCTTCGATTCCAAACGCTTTCCAAATCCGTCAGATATGATACGCGGCCTGCATGAAAAAGGGATAAAATGCCTGTTATGGCAGATACCCGTACTGAAAAAACTGGACGAGGGACATGTCTGCCCCGAGCATGACAAAGACTGCGCCCATGCCATAGAAAAGGGCTATGTGGCGCGAAACCCCGACGGCACCCCCTACACGATCCCCAAAGGGCGCTGGTTCGGCGGCTCGATGCTCCCCGACTTCACAAATCCCGCCGCCTGCGATTGGTGGTTCGGAAAAAGACAGTATCTGCTCGACATGGGCTTTGACGGCTTCAAAACCGACGGCGGCGAATTTCTGTACGACGACAAACCGCTCTTCCACGACGGCTCCACGGGCGCCGATATGCAGAACGGCTACGCGCTCGCGTACACACGGGCATACGCGCGGTTCACAGGCGATGACCGCGTACTGTTTTCGCGCGCCGGTTTTACCGGTAGCCAAACAGCGCCCTTGCACTGGGCGGGCGACCAGCGCTCAACATGGGAGGAGCTGCGCCATGTTTTGGCGGCCGGCTTGAACGCCGGGCTGTCCGGCATCCCGTTTTGGGGCTTCGACATCGCGGGGTTCGCCGGCGAGCTGCCGTCAAAGGAGCTGTATCTGCGGGCATTTGCGCTGGCCTGCTTCTCGCCGGTCATGCAATGGCACTCCGAGCCCCTGGGCGGCCAGTTTACCGAGGTGATGGCGTCGGACGACATGGTAAACGACCGCAGCCCGTGGAACATAGCCGCCAGATACAACGACCCCGGCGTTTTGGATGCCTGCCGCCATTATACCTCGGAACGCCAAAAGCTGCTCCCCTACCTGCTGAAGGAAGCAGCGTTTTGCTCTCAAACCGGACGGCCGCTGATGGCCCCGATTTTCTTCGACGCCCACACGGACAGCCGCGCCTATGCCGTCAACGACCAGTTTATGCTCGGCCGCAATCTAATGGTCGCGCCGGCGCTGTACGAGGGCATGACCGAACGGGAGGTATATTTCCCCGCCGGCAAATGGCGCGATTACTGGACGGGCGAAGCATTTCAGGGCGGCCTGACGCGCTCCGTAACCTGCGAACCGCCTCGGATTCCGGTGTTCTGTTCCGCCGAAAATCAGCACAGCTGAGAAGCCTGTAGCTCTGCCGTAAACGCGGCGCTCAGCTCCAAAGCCGGTCGCTTGCCGTATTGTTGTTCCACCGCTCCGTCTCCGCCCACATATCGGGATAATCGGGATGCAGATGCCCGGCGATCACTTCGTCCACTATACTGTCGATCCCCAGTCCGGGCTTATCGGGAACAGTGATATACCCGTCCTTCACCAGAGGCTTAGGCAGCCCGGTGACAACGTCGTCCCACCATGGCACATCGCAGGAATGGAATTCCAGCGCCAAAAAGTTCTCAGTCGCGGCAACGCTGTGTACTGCCGCCATACAGGCAATCGGGCTTTCCGCCATGTGAACCGCCATCGCCACGCCGTACTCCTGCGCCATATCGCCGATCTTTTTATTCTCCAGAATACCGCCCGAGGTAAGCAGATCGGGATGTATGACCGAAACGCCGCCGGATTCCAGCAGCGGCCGGAAGTTCTCCTTCAGATAAATATCCTCGCCGGTGCATACGGGTATGGTCGTGGCCTGCTGAAGCCTGACATACTGCTCCGTCAGCTGCCACGGGATCATATCCTCCAGCCATGATATATTGTATTTTTCTATCCGTCTGGCCAGCTGAATACACGAGCCCAGCCCGATATGCCCGAAATGGTCAATCGCCAGCGGCACATCGAAGCCGATTACGCCGCGCACATCGGCGACATACCGCTCCAAAACATCCAGCCCCTTTTCCGTCACCTGTATGCCGGTAAAGGGATGCGCGATATTAAAGACGTCATAGGCGCGATGCCACGCGGCCCTGTCCTCCAGCGTAAGCTCCTTAGCCGGCTTGGACTTGTGATGGCCCCTCATCCCCTCTACAAACCCCAGCGGCGCCGACAGCGTGCCCGGCTCATCTCTCAGGATCCCGATTCCAAGGTCCATTTTCAGCATGGTAAAGCCCCTGTCCATCCGCTCCTTCAGCGCCCTGCCCATATCCTTGCCGGAGTGCTTGCCCTCAACATCCGTGTCGCAGTAGCATCTCACGGCGTCGCGGAATTTGCCGCCAAGCATCTGATAGACCGGCACGCCGTAGGCCTTCCCCGCCAGATCCCACAGGGCAATCTCCAGCCCGCAGACCCCGCCGCCCTGCCGCGCGTGTCCGCCGAACTGCTTGACGCGGCGGAAAATCTTATCAATATTACATGGGTTCTCGCCCAAAACGCGGCTTTTCAAAGCCAGAATGTAATCCCGCGACGCGCCGTCGCGCACTTCCCCGTAACCTGTCAAGCCCTGATTTGTATAGACCTTGACAAGCGTGCAATGGAACGGCAGCCCGACGACGTCCGCCACCCGTATGTCGGTGATACGCAGCTCCGACGGGCTGGAACAGGTATTGACATACCCGAGGGTTTCAGTATAATCCTGTGTCATTTTCATTTCTCCTCCTAAACTGTAATTAACATTATACCGCCGTCTGAACGGATGGACGAACCGGTAATATACCGGCTTTCCTCCGACGCCAGAAACGCGGTTATATACCCCGCGTCGGGCGGCACGCCCCAGCGTCCCGATAAAAAATTACCGTAGGGCATTTCCCGCTTGCGAAACTCCCGCTTCCCGGGCTTGAACACGGGCGCGCCCGATTTCGACTCAATTCGTACGGCCCCCAGCGTAAGCGCGTTGACCGTTATCCCATAGGCCGCCAGCTCTATCGCGGCCTCATAGGTCAGCATTTGTATGGCGGATTTCGTCATGGAGTAAACCGGATCAAACCCGCTGGGCCGTTTCGCGTGGATCGACGAAACATTGATAACTCTGCCGTGCGCGGATTTTTTCAGGTAAGGGATCGCGGCGCGGATACAGCGGAAATAGCCCATCAGATTCACGTCCATGATTGTGTCATATTGCTCCTCCGTGTATTCCAGCAGCCATTTGTTATACTGAACGGCCGCGTTGTTCACCAGAATATCCACTCCCCCGAAGTGTTCCGCGGCCGAAGCGAAGAGCTTGTCCACAGCCTCGGACGAGGTGACGTTCAGCGGTATATCGACAGCCCTGCCGTTCACCTCCGCTATCATCTCCATGGTCCGTGAGGCGGGAGCCCTGTTATGGGTGACGACGACATTGGCGCCGTATCCGGCAAGGCTCACGGCTATCCCCTGCCCTACGCCGGTGGCCGAACCGGTGACGACCGCGGTTTTTCCTCTCAAATCCATATCTACCACAGCCCTCCCCTCGACTCTTTTTTCTCCTGCGACAAATCCCGCCACTCCTCGTAATTGTACCTGTGCCCGTAAAACAGCAGGAACCCGCCGTCCAGCTTAATACATTCGCCGTTCAGCGCCGGACAGTCCCCTCCCGTCAGAAAGAGCGCCAGCTTCGCCGCCTCCTCCCAGGTGACGGGCCGCTTACCGGGGATTTTCTGCTCCATATGGTCATACAGCCCCGAAAGCCCGCTCTTAAACACGCCGTCATGCCCGGCCACGGGACCGACGGCGATTACATTCGCCCGCACGCCGTAAGCGCCAAAATCAATCGCCGTCTCCTTAGCGAGCATGGCGACGGCGGCCTTAGCCGCGGAATACGCGAACGCCGAGCCTGTGGGCTTTTCGCCGTGGATCGAGCTGACGTAAACAATCGCCCCGCCGCCCCGCTTCCGCATATAGTCGCCGCAAGCCCGCGTCAGCAAAAACGCGCTTTTCGCGTTATATTGCAGCGCGGCCCTCACCTGCCCGTCATCGGCCCGCTCAATCGACAAATGGTCAACGGCGTTGTGGTTATGGATAACGGCGTCAAGCCTGCCAAACGTGTTGACGACACTCTCCGCGAGCGCCTCGGCCTCCGCGCCTTTGGTCAGATCGGCGCGGTAAACCGCCGCGCCTGCAATATCTGGAGCTTCCCCGCCCGCGCAGTTCAGCGCCAGCTTCGCCCCCACCCCGGCATACGCCCGGGCCAACGCCAAACCGGAAGCCGACGCCGCGTCGGATATTAAAACAACCTTTCCGTTCATACCGCAAACACCCTCCGCTACGGGCGCACCGAAGGCCTCTGATAACCGGCCTTCGCGCGCTCCCGTGCCTCCTCCATGTCGCTCTCCCACTCCAGATGCCGGTACTTACCGGCCTCCGGCGAGGAGTTAAACCAATCAATAAAGTCCTCCATCATGGGAACCGTCCACGGTGTGTCTATCTGCGCGGTCGAGTATACGCCCTCCTCCAGCCGTATAAACCCGAACACGTCCCGTATATGGGATTTTTCCGCCCGCACCACACAGCTCTCGGCCATATGCGGCGGGATAAACAGCACGCCCGTCATAGTCCCGAATACCACGTCGCCGGGCAGGCATATGGCGTTGCCGATCCGGCAGGGGGTATTCAGCCCGGTAAGCGTCACATCCTTGATCCACATAGGGTCGGTGCTGCGGTAATACGTCTGTATCCCGGGTATCTTAACCATCTGCTCCAAGTCGCGCACGCCGCCCCAAATAACGGCGCCGCCCCGTTTCGTCCGCGACGCGATCGCTGTCGTCAGGTTGCCGCCGATGAACGTCCCCTCATAGATTTTATCAAACATGTCCACAACGGCCACGTCGTCCTCGACCAGCCCGTCGATCACCCATTGATTCATGGTCCCCCTGCGGCCCTCCTCCTTCAAGCCGTAGTCCATCAATATGTCATCCAAATCAGGTCGCTTGGGAACCATTGTGGCCGTAACGGCGCGCCCGACCAGCTTAACACCCGGATGCGTCGTGCGGAACCGCCCCTCAAACTGGTAGAGGTATCCGGCGTTCCACAAAGGGCCGTGCGCCTCCTCAAGCGTCAGATCCCGCAGCCGCCTGAGAATATCGTCGGATACCTTCGGCCTGCCGTCGGGCAGCCTCTCACCCTCCCACTTGCCTGTGATATGCACTATGTCGTCATACGCGCTGAATTTCATTTCAATCCCTCCGTCAAGAAATAATACAGGATACTCCCGGCAGCGACGCCGAGCCGAGCAGTCCGCCCAGCCCGCCCGTTACCGGATCAACAGGGCAAACCGCCACATTGCCTGAATTTTGATTTGCTATAAGAATAAATTCTTCTCCCGGCGAAAAGCAGAAGCTGCGCGGGCAGTCCCCGTGCGCGGGATACGAGCCGATAAGGCTGAGCGCGCCGTCCCCGCCGATCCTGAACGCGGAGATCAAATTCTGTCCGCGCACCGACGCGTAAAGGCGCTCCCCTCCGGCCGTAATATAAACGGCGGCGGCGGTGTCCGCGGCGGTAAACTCCCCGCTCAGAAGCGGATATACCCCCGCCGGCTCAAGCTCCGTCCCCTTTAGCCGGTACAGCCCGACGCTCACCCCCATCTCCATCACCACATAGACATCCCGCCCGTTCGGGTGAAAGGCCAGATGCCTCGGCCCACCTCCCGGCGGCGCTGAAACATCCGGCGCTATCTGAACCAGCGCCCCGTCCTCCAGCTGACGGAAGCGGTACAGCCTGTCCGTCCCGAGATCGGCGGCGATGAGCAAATCCGTCCCGGGCGCCGGATTGACGGAATGGACATGAGAGGCCTCCTGCCGTCTTGGATTAGGGCCGGAGCCTTGATACCGCATATCCACCGCGACCCGCCCCAAAGAGCCGTCCGGCAGTATCTCCGCGCCGAACAGGCTGCCTCCGGAGTAATTGGCCGCATAGATAAACCCGCGCATCTCCGCCGCGTGACAGGCCGACCCGCCGTATGCCTGAACAGAGTTGAGATAATCCAAGCCCCCGTCCGGCCTGATGCCCAGCGCCGAGATTTTACCGCGCCCCCCGATCTCATTAGTGGCGTAAAGGTTATTTCCTTTACGGCACAAAAAAGACGGACTTTCGCCGCCGTAAAAAGACCCCGCGACAGACAGCTCCCCGCTGTCGGTATCCATAAGCAGCAGATGAACACCCTTTTCCTCCGCGGCGCCGGTATAGCAGCCTGCGTAAAAGGAATATACCATTTCTAAAAACCTCCCGCACCGTATCGAATCGTCATGAGGCTACTTTTTCTTTATTCCGCTTCCCATCTCTGTGCTGAAACACAGTCGACATATATTTTTTTCTTTAACGTATGACAAAATGGACGCTCGCCGCAGCCGCAACATAGAAAATGCTTATACTACTCGGAAATTTGTTTCATAAAAAATGCGTCCTGTATCCTTAACGCTTCTTTTACTTCGGTTACACTTTCAGCGTTAAATGACGGCAACGGAAGCAGCCCGAATCCGCATAAAAATCCTTGTTTGCCGTCAATTAAAGTGACTTTATACCCCTCTGTTCCATCGCACTTGCCGCAACCGAAACAACGCACTTCATATTTAAGTCTGTTCCATGTTAAGAGCCTTTCATCAACCGCTCTTTGAAAAAATGCGGAATATGCGGGAATCGCGTAAAACTTCATTTCAAAATACGGGAATTTGGGGTTTGTTTGAATTTTTAGAATCGTTCTTTTTACTCTACTTTTGGTAAAATCCAAATAATTCCCGCTTCTACCTTTTAAAGAAGGCATATACCCCAAAGACACGGCGTATTCTGCAACGTCCCGATAAATCTCCCTGCAATTGTCCGGCAATGCCGAAATGATTTTACTGAGAGCTTCTTCTTGTTTTTGTGTCATAAAGAGTGTCTCCCAAAATATAAATTTTTCACACTTTGTAGGGGCGAACTCCGTTCGCCCGCGATATACCGCAAACGTTGGCTGAAATTCGCGGGCGATTAGAAATCGCCCCTACAGTCCACTCAGCACAAATAATATAAATTTTCTGCATAGCGGACGCGCAATATACCCTCCGCTGTTTATCCCCATCAACAACCGCATTATACTATACACACCATACTTTGTCAATATAATTCCGGTGCCTGAATAATTAGCGTTCAGTTCACAGGATCGAGCCCAGCTCGCCCTGCAGCGCCTTTATGTCGATTTCACGGACATTCCTTTTCCCGCCGCGTACAAGCTGCGCGGCGGCGCTGCCCGCGGCCTGCCCCAGCGCCATGCAATAGGCGATGTTCCGCGCCGCCGAGAGCGCCCCGTGGCTGGCGCTGAAACAGCGTCCGGCTATAAACAAATTGTCCAAATCCTTCGCAATAATGCTCCGGTACGGAACCTGATAATAGTCCCCGCCCCCCAGCTCCGTAATCGCGGTCCCCTGCCCGTCCACGGAGTGGATTTCAATGCCGCCGAAATTACTGACCACCGCGTCGTCAAACTTAGCCAGCCCGTTCACATCGTCTTCGGTAAAGATATAGTCGCCCGTTATCCGCCTCGACTCCCGTATCCCCAGCATACTTCCGGTATCCATTATAAACGCCTCTTCAAACCCCGGAATAAAAGCCTTCATAAAACGGAAGGTCGCCTCCGCCTGTCTCCTGCCGGACACCATCGCGCCCGAAAGCTCCGCGCTGTCATTGCCGCGGAAATAGGGTATCCGTGTCGAGTTGACCAGCACATGGTTTTTCTGCGGCTGGTTCATAAAAATGATGCCCCGCTGCAAAATCATCTTCAATTCCCACTCGGTGAAAAAGTCGGGAAATTCCTCAGTTTTCCGCCTAATCAGTTTAACAAAGTCCGCAAAATGCGCGTATTTGTCATCGGCGATATTCTTTCTGTTCTGCCCCGGGCTTATCATATGGTTCCGGTAGGTTTCGCGTTCCGGCGCGTAAATATCGGGGTGGCTCTCCATCTCCGTTATCAGCTTTTCAATGTCCACATTGGCGACGCGGAACATCAGCGTCGGCGACGAACCGTACCCCTCGTCATTGCCCAGCACATAAGAAGCCCCCGCCTTAAATCCCAGCTGCCCGTCGCCGGTGCAGTCCGCGAAGTATTTTGCCTTTACAGCCTCAAAGCCGTTAACGCTGTCAATAACCACATACTCAATGCCGCGCGAATCCCTGACGGCGTCGCAGACGACAGCCCCGAAGCGCACCTCCGCGCCCGCCTCCTCAATGACCATTCTGTCCAGCATCCGCTTAGCCAGCTCGGGGTCGATGGGAACCTCGTGGCGCGACGCTATGAAGTTGGACTTCTGCCATGCGTCCAGTCGCTTGATCAGCTCCTCGGCGATCCCGTGGTTAGAGGCCGATATGGCGATCTTGCTCATAAGCCCGCAGGACATGGTGCCGCCCAGCGCAAACATCCTCTCCGCCGCAAAAACCCTCAGGCCCGCGCGCGCGGCTGCGATAGCCGCCCCCGTCCCCGCGCAGCCGCCGCCGGCTATAAACAGATCGGCCTCGGCCGCCAGCGGGATTTCCCGCCCCGCCCATGTAACATATTTCACTCTAATGCCCTCCCGTATTTTATTTGCGCGCCGTCCGCCGCGCTCTCAACAATAATCATACCACATCTCAGCAAAGATTACCAGCGCCGCGTATATCTCCCTGTAGGGGACGCACACCCGGGCGTTCCGTGTTTATTTTGGCGCGCCGTTCGTAGGGGCGGCAACCTGCCGCCCGCGTTTCCATCGGCACGCCGTTTTTCGCGTTAAATCCCCCGCCTGTTGTGACATATACACGGCGCGTCAGGGATGCCGCGCCATACACAACGGCCCCATCGTATGGGACGCACACCCGGGCGTCCCATGTTTATTTTGCCACCCGCGTTTTCGTAGGGGCGACCGTCCCCGGTCGCCCGCGTTTTCATCGGCGGGACGTTTGGGAACGGACGGGACGCCGAGGGCGTCGTCCCCTACAGGCGGGTTCTTATCTCTTTGTCTAGGGATAGAATTTCTTCGACAGTCAAGTGCTCTGTATAGCTCTCGGCGGCGGCGAGGGCGCGGCTGATGAGCCGAGGGATGTCCATAAACCCAATTTTTCCGCTCAGGAATCTCTCCACCGCTACCTCGCCGGCGGCGTTTACCGCGCAGCAGGCGGCGTCGCCGCGCCTTGCCGCCTCCAGCGCCAGGTCAAGGCACTCATAGCCCTGCGGCGGCTCGAATGTCCATGCCGAGTGGGCTGTAAAGTCGATCGGCTTCACAGGCGATGGCAATCTCTCGGGAAACGTCAGCGCGTATTGGATGGGCAGGCGCATGTCCGGTTCGCCGCACTGCGCCAGCACCGCGCCGTCCGCAAGCTCCACCATGGAGTGTACTATGCTCTGGCGGTGTATCACGACGCCGAGCCGGTCGGCCGTCAGACCGAACAGATGGCAGGCCTCGATGCACTCCAGCCCTTTGTTGAACAGCGTCGCGCTGTCTATAGTGACCTTTGCCCCCATGCTCCAGTTGGGGTGCTTCAGCGCCGTTTCGGGCGTGACGGATTCGAGCTGCTCGCGCGTATAGCCGTACAGCGCGCCGCCAGACGCGGTCAGCCACAGCTTTTTGACCTCGCGCATATCCCGCACGGCTTGCAGGCATTGGAAAACGGCGGAATGCTCCGAGTCCACCGGCAGTATCGAAACGCCTTTTTCACGCGCGCGCTCCATAACGGCGCGGCCCGCGCACACGAGCGTCTCCTTGTTTGCCAGCGCTATTGTTTTGCCGGCGTCTATCGCCGCCAGCGTCGGCCTCAGGCCCTTTATGCCCACCACGGCGGTCACGGTATGCGAAGCGCCGTCGGCCGCCGCGCACTCGATAAGACCATGCTCGCCGCATACGACGCGGGCGGGCGTGTCGCCGAGGCGGACGCGCAGATCCGACGCCGCGGCTTCGTCCGCGACGGAAATAAGCGCGGGCTTGTATCTCCGCGCCTGACGCTCCAGCAGCGCCGTGTTTTTACCGGCCGCCAGAGCCGTTATTTTTATGCCGAGCCGTTCGCAGACGTCCAGCGTCTGGGCGCCTATGGAGCCGGTGCTGCCGAGGACCGAAACGCCCGTCACTTCCATATGACGGCGAAAACCGTGAGCGTGACCTCCGCCAGCGGCGCGACGAAGAGCAGGCTGTCAAATCTGTCCAGAACGCCGCCGTGCCCGGGAAATATCGCGCCGAAGTCTTTAACCTTGAAGCCGCGCTTGATATACGAAAACGCGAGGTCGCCGAGCTGGCCGGCTATCGAGCCGACGACTGCCAGCAGCAGTATCACTAAGTAATCCACATAAAAGCCGAACGCAAAGCGCAGGATAAGGCCGTAGACAAGCGAGAAGATCACCGCGAAAATAATGCCGCCGACGCAGCCCTCGACGGTTTTTTTCGGGCTTATCTCGGGGAGCAGCCTTGTCTTGCCGAACAGCATTCCGGTGAGCATGGCGAAAATATCGGTCATTACCGGTATGATGACGGCGAACAGCACGATGAATTTCCCGTTCTCCATCTCCATTATCCGCATGGCGGAGCTGAAGAACGACGGGATGATGAGGCTTGCCGTAAACGTGCCGCCGACGATCTCGAACGTGATGTTTTTATGGTCGAACAGCCCCTCGGCGAACAGCAGGACGACAAACACAAACGTCCCAAGCAGCATAAGCTCGCCCGGGGGGTCGAAGTATTCAAAAATGGGCACGGCGCCGGTAAACGCCAGCGCGTATACCATTATACGGCGCTTGCGCACGAAATCGGTGATGCCCAGCAGCTCGTGCACCGCCAGCATCGACATCAGCGACAGCGTGAGCGGCAGCACCCACGGCGGGGTGAAGTACAGGACGATAAACAGCAGCGGCAGCAGCAGAAGCGCGACAATAACGCGCGTTTTCAACGGTCAACACCCCCGTATCTGCGTTTTCGCGCCGAGAACACCTCGAAGGCCGCGACAAGCTCCTCTTTGGTGAAGTCGGGCCAGAGCGTGTCGGTGAATATCAGCTCGGCGTAGGCCGCCTGCCACAGCAGGAAGTTCGACAGCCGCTTTTCACCGCCCGGGCGGATGATAAGGTCGGGGTCGGGGATACCGGCGGTGTCGAGGCAGTCCGACAGCGCCTGTTCGGTCGGCTCTGCGCCGCCCAGACGCTTTACCGCGCGCACAAGCTCGTCGCGGCCGCCGTAGTTGAAGCAGACGTTGGCCTGCATACCGCAAACGCGCTTTGATATTTCGTCGGTTTCGCGCACAAGCTTCCGGTAATCCGGCGGCAGTATGTCCAGATTCCCGAGGAATTTCAGCCGTATGCCGTCGCGCTCCATCTTCTCGATGCTCTCGAGCAGATACTTGCGCAAAAGCCCCAGGATCGCCGACACCTCGTCCTCGGGGCGGCGGTTGTTCTCGGTGGAGAAGGCATAGACGGTGAGATACTCCACGCCCAGATCCTTGCAGGCCGTGGCGATTTTACGGAATACCTCTGCGCCGCGGGTGTGCCCGACGGCGCGCGGCAGCCCGCGTTTTTCCGCCCAGCGCCCGTTGCCGTCCATAATGATGGCGGTGTGGCGCGGGATACTAATACTGTTTATAGCTCCATCAGCTCTTTCTCTTTTTTCGCGGCGTGCGCGTCGATTTCCTTGCAATATTTGTCGGTTAGCTCCTGAAAGTCCTTTTCGATTATCTTCAGGTCGTCCTCGGTTATCTCGCTCTTTTTCTTCTGCGCCTTGAACCTCTCGATGGCGTCGCGGCGGATGTTTCTGATCGACACCTTGGAGTCCTCGCCGAACTTATGCACCTGCCTGACCAGCTCGCGGCGGCGCTCCTCGGTAAGCTGCGGGAACACAAGGCGTATGACCTTGCCGTCGTTCTGCGGGTTGATGCCCAGGTCGGAGGACTGGATGGCCCTGTCGATCAGCTTCAGAGCGCTGATGTCCCACGGCTGGATCGTCAGCACGCGCGGCTCCGGCACGGAGACGGACGCTATCTGCGCGATCGGCGTCGGCGAGCCGTAGTAGTCCACCTGTATGCGCTCCAGCACGGCGGCGTTGGCGCGGCCGGCGCGCAGGGTGGAGAAGTCGTGGTCCAGCACCTCGACGGTTTTCTTCATCTTGCTCTCGTACTCGTTGTATTCGCCTTTCATTGGTACCAGCTCCTTATATAATTATTTCACCTTTTCAGGCCGACTGATAAATAACCTCGCCGGTCTTGATAACATGCTCTACAAATCCGCTCGGGTCGTTAGTTTCGTCCAGTAAATGCGGTTCGATGTCGATAAATCTGTCTTCCCATTTCAGCCCAAACAGTCTGGCGTGGGTGTCGAGCCAATCCCCTTTGTAATCCCTGACAAGCACGGCGACGTCAATATCGCTCCATTCGTGCGGAGTGCCGTTTATGCACGAGCCAAAAAGGATTATTTTTGTGGGATTGAATATTTTTCGCACCTCTTCAGAATAATTACCCGCTATCTCTCTAACCTTTGCTTTATCCAGCACAGGAAGTCCTCCGTTTCATTCAGCATTTGCCCGCATTTTTCCGCGTCAAGCAAAGCCGCGCTTTGGTTTTTATACTCGGGGTAGCGCGCTTCTATTTGATAACGCGCGATTTTATTCAAAAAAACGCGGTGGGCATCGGTTAAATCCTCTGTAATACGGCTATATTTCGCCAGCTTGTACAAATCGTGTGTTTTAGGCGGCACCTCATCGGTGACATTTGCAACTGCCGCTTTCAGCGCTTTTTCCGCAATCTGGTTGCAGAAGTAAGCCGTGTACAGCCACCGTTCCCCGCGCAGCAGCCATTTCGCCGTTATAAAGTCCTCATCGCACAAGCCCAGCCAATACTCAATCTTATCAAACATTTCCGCCTTCCCTCCCCGCCTGAAATAAGCCGCGTTGCCGTCACTTCACCAGTGTTCCGATGTGTTCGCCTGTTACGGCGCGGTGGATATTCTCGGGGTCGCTCAGCGCGAACACGTACAGCGGGATGCGGCTCTCCAGCGCCAGCGACGTGGCGGTCAGGTCCACCACCGCCAGCTTCTTCGCCAGCACCTCGTCGTATGTCAGCTCGGTGTATCTGACGGCGCCGGGGTCCTTGCGCGGGTCGCCGCTGTACACGCCGTCGATGTTCTTCGCCAGCAGTATCACCTCGGCGCCGATTTCGGCGGCCTTCAGCACCGCGCCCGTGTCGGTCGAGAAATAAGGGTTGCCCGTGCCGGTGACGAAGATGACGACGCGCCCTTTTGCAAAGTGCCGCAGGGCCTTCTCCCTGTCGAACGGCTCGGCGAAGCGGCCGGCGTCGGCGGCTGACTGTATCCGCGCCTCGACGCCCAAAGCCTCGAACACGTCGGCGAGCGCCAGCGCGTTCATCACCGTCGCCAGCATACCCATCTTGTCGGCGCGCGAGCGCTGCATGACCGCGCCGTTGCGCGGCCCGCGCCAGAAGTTGCCGCCGCCGACCACAATCCCGACCTGGGCGCCGCCGTCAACACAGCGTTTGATAACGCCGCAGACCTCTCTCATAAACCCGAAGTCAAGGCTCTCTCCGCTGCCGGACAGCGCCTCGCCGCTGAGCTTCAGCAAAACCCTTTTGTATGCCATTGCAATCCCCCGTTCAGACAGTTTTAGGTGACGGCGCGATGAGGGCGGCGGCGCGATGAGGACATCGCGCCCTACGTTGTTCGTTGTGTGTTTGGGGTGGCGGCGCGTCAAGGATGCCGCGCCCTACGTTGTGCGTTGTGCGTTTTGGGTGGCGGCGCGATGAGGACATCGCGCCCTATGGCCCCGTTGTGCGTTTTGGGGCGGCGGCGCGATGAGGACATCGCGCCCTACGGCTCTGTTGTGTGTTTCGGGTGACGGCGCGTCAAGGATGCCGCGCCCTACGTTCCCAATTGTTAATTGTTAATTGTTCATTGTTAATTGAGATTATACTCCAGTTTTGATGTTAAGTCAAGCGCAGGACGGCCAAAATTATCAGCAGCGCGCCGCTCAGCCATGAGAGGTCGGGCGTAATTTTTTCGGCGACGCGCCGCCCCAGCGACGCGCCGGACACCACCGCCAGATAACCCAGCAGCAGGCTCATTCCCGCCACGGGTATTATTCCCGCGCCGGAGAGCCCCGTCCCGAAGCCGACCGAAACGCCGTCAAGCGACATGGCGGCGGCGAGATACACCGCCTCCTTGGGCGACAGCGTACGCGAGTCGTCAACGTCCGCCTGTTCCGGTTCGGCGTAAACATGCAGGATAAAGTTCAGGTTGAGCAGCTTGAACCTGAGCCTGCCGGACGTTTTTCCGCGCTTGATCGCGCGCTTGATAAAGCTGTCGAACAGCTTCGACACCCCGAGCGCCAGCAGTATG
>Ga0099364_10008038_pt1 | contig 14928 bp, 13 predicted proteins | sample TergutTh196P3_FD_73070 | JGI IMG/M metagenome (GOLD analysis project Ga0099364, IMG submission 73070) | Microcerotermes parvus P3 segment gut microbial communities from Pointe-Noire, Republic of the Congo - Th196 P3 | ecosystem: Host-associated > Arthropoda: Insects > Digestive system > Gut ... | reverse complement strand
TCATTGGAACTCATTTTTATGCATCGCATCCTCTGTTTGTTTCTTCAGCCGCATGGTTGCCATCTCGAGGAGATTTATTGCTTACCCTATTTTCAATATTATTATTTATTTTTTGGGTAGGTTTTTTAAACAATAAAAAATATATTTTTTTGATATTTACTTGGTTATTTTTTGCCTTAGCAATTTTCACAAAGGAGACCGCCGCTTTCTTACCAATTTTATTATTAATATACTTCTTTATTTTTCAACCAAAACCCAAGATTGATTTCAAAATGGTAATGCTCGGAATATTAATGCTATCAACAGGGATAATTTGGTTATTATTAAGAAATTACAGCGTTGCTGAGTCGGAGTTCAATTTAACTTTGTTAGACTTTTTAAGAAATATGTTATCAATTCCTGTCTCGTTATCGATGTTTGTTGTGCCTTATAGTTTTTCTACAGTTCCCGAATTTACTACTTTTAACGTGATTCTTGGTTTTGTAATTATCATATTGCTTACGGTGTTTGTTGTGAAAAATAAAACTCAACCGTTACCACAAAAAATATTCTATCTGTTGTGGTTTTTGCTTTTACTTATTCCTCCGTTTTTTGCAAAAGTAAAAGAATGGGACTATTTAGAACACCGTTTTCTTTTGACGCACATTGGAATTTTGACGCTTATACTACTCCATATTCAAAACAAAAATAAGATAAAAGTTACATCAGTAATGATTTTAATAATTGCAGTTTTTTCGGTGTTAACTATTTATAAGACAAAGGGTTATTTTAATCCAATTTCTTTTTATGAAACAACAAAGAATAACAAAAACAAGCCTGAAGTTTACTACTTTTTAAAGGGACACGTTGAACAAATTGCTGAAAAATTTGATGATGCGTTACGCTCATATAATAAAGTCATCGAGTATGACCCAAATCATCGTAGAGCACTGAATAATAGGGGAATTATTTATCAAGAGAAAGGAAATTATGAAGGCGCCCTCAACGATTACAACCGAGCAATAGATTTGGAACTTAAAAATTATACGATTTTTAAAAACAGAGCAACTGTTAAAACTATTTTAAATGATTTTAGCGGCGCAATCGAAGACTTAGGAATAGCATTAGAGCATGAATTTAATACTGAAATATATTTCCGAAGAGGAAATGTTTATCTAATTTTAGAAGATAACGAAAATGCGCTTGCAGATTTTGAAATATATGCTGCGGAAAACTTTGTCGACCCCAAAATTTTTACTACACTTGGAATTAATTTTGGACAAAAAAATCAACTAGAAAAATCTTTATATTGTTTAACAAAAGCAATTGAAATAGACTCAACTTATGCATCAGCCTACTTTAATAGGGCATTTGCTAAATATATTTCAGAGGATTATTTAGGCGCACTTGCTGACTGTGATAAGTTGTTATCAATAGATAGCCTTTATAATAATGCTAAGGCTTTGAAAATAAACGTACAACAAAAATTAAATTCGCAAAATAATTGAGTATAAATGATAAAAGGAAAAAAAATAATTGTTGTTTTGCCCGCATATAATGCCGAATCTACTTTGGAAAAAACATTTCGCGAAATAGATTTCAATGTTGTAGATGACATAATTTTAGTAGATGATTGTAGTTCGGATGCAACTGTCAAAAAGGCTGCTGAAATAGGTTTAAAAAATATTTTTGTTCACGATAAAAACAAAGGATACGGCGGAAATCAAAAAACATGCTACAATAAAGCACTTTCAATGAATGCCGACATTGTTATAATGCTACATCCTGATTATCAATATACTCCTTTATTAATACAATCTATGGCGTATATTATCGCAAATGGCGTATATCCTGTTGTGTTTGGTAGTAGAATTTTGGGACGTGGTGCCTTAAAGGGAGGAATGCCATTGTATAAGTATCTGTTTAATAGAATATTAACATTTATACAAAATATTTTGATGAATCAAAAATTATCTGAATACCATACGGGATACAGGGCATTTTCGGCAGATGTACTTAAAAACATTAATTATAATAAAAATTCAGATGATTATGTTTTTGACAATCAAATGATTGCGCAAATATTTTATGCTGGATATGAAATTGCTGAAATTACTTGTCCCACAACATATTCAAAAGAATCGTCATCTATTAATTTCAGACGAAGCATAAAATATGGCTTTGGAGTATTAGCAACTTCATTCTTATACTTTTTTAATAAGATAAAACTTGTAAAATCAGATATATTTTTATAATTTCTGATTTCTTTCACTCTTGGTATTTAACAAATATCATTTATTGAATTTATAAACTTTCCTCTTCTTTCACTTTTTACCTCCCGTTGCAAAAACTGCGCCAAGCAATACTAATCCTGCGCCAATGTAAGCAATAGGCTGCATGGCGGGGGCTTCAAACCAACTTACATTAAACCAAAGCAAAATTTCTAGTAAAATAAAGGTTATGATAGGGTTTAAAATAATTATCATGCTTGTTTTGTTTGCTTCAATATATTTCATGGCAATTGACAAAGAACCATAAGAAATAATTGTATTTGCTGCCACAAAAATCAGGATAAGCCATGCAACAAGAGGATGCGGGGCAAAAAGTGCTTTGAAATTGGCAAATGGTAAAAACATTAACGTAGGGATACCATAAAGATACAAATTTATTTGCAAAGGAGTGATTTTTTTTGCTAATATTTTGTTCACAACAGCATAACCTGCCCATGTGAAACTGCCTATTAATAACCATATTATGCCTAACATCATATTAGAAGAATCATCAGAATTATGTCCGATTTGCTTATAATAAAAGAAAATAAAACCTATTAAAGCAAGAATAAAACCGATAATTTTAATTCTGTTTATCGATTCTTTGAAAAATAGGAAACCTACTATTGCAAAAGAAATAGCACCAAGTTGAATAATAATTTGCGAAACGGCAGGTCCCGAATAATTCACACCTTGTTGATAACCAATAAAGTTAAATCCTAACAAAATTCCTGCAAGAATCAGCAAAAAGGGAGAACGTTTTATTATAGAAAATTGAGACTTAGACTTAAAAAGGAGTATCGTGGCAACAGTTACAAACGAAAATGCAAATCGCCACCACACAATCGTATAAGAATCAACATATTTTAAAGCTATTTTTAGTGCAATCGCTAATAAAGCCCACATGAATGCGCATGTGGAAGCAAGTAATATCCCTTTTGTTGAATTTGACATAAGTATTAATTTTTTAAGTTAATAATTTAACCTACATTATTCTCTTTTTTTTATATATTTTCATTTCTTTAATAAATAATGGAAATTAAATAAATTTTTCTAAATATGCAACAAGTTTCTGCGTAGACATTCCATAAATAAAATCTTTCACTGATTTAGATTTTCCATTTGCAACAAAAAAAAGACAAGGAGGGCAAATAGTTTGTGTAACATAATCAGAGAGTTCTTTTTGTGTTGCAAAATTTAATTTATTAATTTTTTCTAATTCATTTTCGTTATATTCAATAAAACGTTCTATTTGTTCATTTATTGAATCGAACATTTCCTTATATTCGGGGAAATATGCAATAATTTCTTTGTCTTCGCCAGAAAAAATCAGGTCAATAACACGTTTTTTTGAAGTAATATTATTAATAACGTGGTGAATAGCAACATAAATAGGAGATTTGATTTTAATTCTTTTCCAATATTTATCAACAACAATAAAGCCTTCGTGGTATCTATCTAATTTTTGCGACGCTTCGATGCACTCTTCTATTGTAGAAATCGGATATTCTTTGGGTTTTTCAATTCCAATGTCAATATCTAATTCTTTCAAAGATTTAATGTCTCGGGTACCGATATGGTAAATTTTTGTTTCAGTGTACGGGACAACCACTCTCGTTTGCGGAGAGACAAGTTCGAACATATAAGTGTAGTCGGGGTTTAATTGGTTAAAATGTTTGCCCGTTTTGTCCCACGCTTTATTAAAAATATTGAGGAAAGTATCTTCGTTACTATTTGTCATTGCTGTTTGAGCATTAATAGTTTTATTGGTGGAAATTCGCCAATTTCCTTTATAGTTCCAAACTTTAATTAACGATCCGTCAATTTTTTCTTGAACTCTTGCACTACTCCAGTCGATGTCGTCGGCGTATGGTTCGCCGTAGTTAGCAAATTTGAAAAAAGGAACGCATACAGGATTAAAATTATCGTTTTCATCTAAAATTGTCCCCCTACATTCTCTAACTACATCGATGGAAAAATCTGCGTTCATCCAATAGACAAACATAACTAAACCTTCTTCACGTTTAATTTTAACCAAAAAAGGAGCGGTTGAGAGTTTTTCCTCCCAATCACTATTCTGTTGTATAAACTTTATCAGTTTCAGAAAATATTTTTTTATTAATGAACTAAAAGGATTTTCCTATTTATTTCAAAATTCCTACTTCTTTAAGTTTTTCAATTTTTTCGTTGCTCAATTTTCCTTCAACGTATTGTTTAATGCTTTTTTGTCTCCAATGTTGTAATGATTTTCTTTCACCTTTTCTCCACTCTTCCAAGTTATTGTCCCATTTAGAGTTGTTTTTAGGTTTTGCTTGAAAAGGGAATTTAATTTCGTTCAACATATCAACCTTTTCCTGTTGCATTTTTCCTTGCTTATATTGCTTTCTGTTATAAGCAATCCACGTATTGACGGTATTTGTCCTGAGTCCTTTTTTATAGGTTTCTAGGTTTTTGAGCCATGCATCTCCTATGGCGAGTTTGGAAGTTTGAATTGATTTACTTTCACCTTTTCTCAAATCTTCTGAGTTATTCTCCCTTTTAGAGTTGCTTTTTGGTTTTGCTTGAAAAGGGAAATTAATTTCGTTCAACTTATCAACTTTGTCTTGTTTCATTTTTCCTTGCTTATATTGCCTTCTGTTATAAGCAATCCACGTATTAATGGCGTTTGACCTGAGCCCTTTTTGATAAGATTCCAGGTTTCTGAACCATGCATCTCCTTTGGGGAGTTTTGAAGTTTGTGGTAGTTCAGGTTTTGGTTCCGGTTTTTGTTCAGGTTTTTGAGGCTCAATTCGTGGTTTTCTTCCTCGTTTGATTTGAGGCTTTTGTTCAAGCATTGGTTCATCAAGTTGCTCAATCTGAGGTGCAGGTGTAGGAACGAAGAGTGATTTTGGTTTTGGATCTGCTTTAACTGAATGCCATTTTTCTGTAATTTCTTGCTGACTTCTTTGCAGTACTTTCGACAAATCTTCAATCGTCAAAACACTGTAAAATTTTTTCAGATAATCAACTTCAAAGACCTCCCATTCTCTGTAATTTTTGGGTTTTTCGACCTCAACGTCACGTTCTAATTCAAATTCAAATTGTGTAATTGAAAATTTACAATTCTTTTTTTCCATTCTTTCAACGCTTATACGATAACACGGACTAATGGAATGTTCAAAAACGGCGTTCACTGTTCCATAAAGCCACCAGTCTCCACCGTCATACTTTACTTTTTCTCCTATTTGATACTTCATTCTATAAAAATTAAAATTTTTGCAAAAATACTATTTTTTTTTATTTCAAAAAAATTTTTTAAAAATAGTGAAAATATTTTTATTTATTTTTTTCGCAGGCTTATTTTTTTGATTTTCGAATATTTTGTTGATGCACCGAGTTGCCTAACAGAACACCACACCTAACATCATCTTTGAGATAAATATATCTTGCAAATTTAAGGTAAATAGATAATAAATAATAAAAACATTTTTACTTTTTTTTTCATGTTCTTGGAATTTATGAAAAATTTATCTAATTTTGCGGCATCTTTTATTATAAAATATTGTATCTATCACTTTATTAATTTTTTATCTATATTTCTATGAGACAAATAATTTTTATTGTAGCATGTTTTTTTCTATGCAGTAAGTTCGTAAATTCGCAGACTCGAATTCCAGATTGGGCAGTTGAGCATGAATCTGTTAATGGCGATGAAGGCTATTATATTAAAAATTCGGTTTTATATACTGGAGTTTGGTTTGAGAAGGATAACAAAAATGAGAGAGCAAAAAGGGTTATCGTTCCTAAACAATTGAACCACGAATCCATTGTTTTTTATCCAGAAGATATAGAAGAATATGGTTTCATTACAGGAATTAAATATGTGAGCGCAAAATTAAATTTTAACGGAAATGAAAAAAATGTATTTCTTGAAGAAGTTATTAATATCAATGATTCTGTATTTTTTTATATGTATAGTGCAGAAAATAAAGAAGATATTTTTTTTATACTCGATAAAAAAAAAGATAATCTTAGACAGATTGATGCCAATTCGCCTTATGAAATATGGGATATTTTTAAATCGTTAAATGATTGTAGCGAAGTAGATGGTTTAGAGCCTTTCCCTAGAAAACTTACTAGAAAACGAATTTTTGTTTTTTATAGTGCGTACCGAGATTGTAACTCTAATTTATTTCCCTGGTTTCAATTCGGACCAGTTTTAAATATGGGAATTGGTAAGGCAAAAACAAATGAAACTCCAAAATATGTTTATCCTCTAACATTAGCACTATCTGCGGGGGGCTTTTTTCAAATTCCTTTTGATGAGTGTACATCTTTGAGAACTGAAATCTTATACTCATATTTTAACAACAAAGGAAATATAGACAATATGCAAAAAATAGAGAGTAGCTCTGCCCAATATTTAAGACATTCTGTTCAAATGCCTCTTTTAGTCAGATATTCGTTTAATTTTCAACCATGGAAAAATGTGCCATATTTTGAGTTAGGACCTTGTTTTGACTATGCATTTTACGGAGGAAAAGTAATCGATGGCGAAAAACAGAAACCTATTAAAGGAATTATTGATAATAATTCAATGGTTACTTTTCAATACGGCTATTCAATTGGTGCGGGCTTAGAACATAAAATTAGTTACAAAAAAAGTTTTTACTTAGGTTTGCGTTATAATTGGTTTACAGGCTCAAGAAAAGACCATGTAGAAAAGATGCAGTTTATTGGAATAAATGTAGCAATAAGTTTGTAATATACTAATGTAAAGTTATGTGTAAAATGACGCAGACAAAGATTCCTCGCTACGCTCGGAATGACCATTTCATTCCTTTAATGGGGCATGTTTCCGCTGCGGCGCTGCCGCAGCGGAAACTGAACTACCCCAAAGTATAATTCGTCATTCCGAATGAAATCTAGTGAAATGAGGAATCTGAAAATATGCAATTTTACAATTCACATAACACTAATGTTTTGTTTTTTAATAATCTGATTTTATTCTTATGTTGTTTTGTCGAAAAATAAGATGAAACTAGCATAAATGACCAAAATATAATTGTTTAACAAACCGGTAAATGAGTGTATTCCAATATATTAGTGCAAATTCGTGTAATTCGTGGCTAAATATATACAGAAGAAAAATGCAAGCTAAAAACTTTTTAAATGCTTGAATTTATAAAATTTTATATTTTTGTACCGATTTTTTAATCAAAATGAGACTATAAAATATTTAAAATGTTGAATTTAGAAGATTTTAAAGCAATAATTTTTAAAAATAAAGAGTTAAAAATAACTCCCGATGAAAAAAGAGACGTTGATGAGAGTTTTCTTTTTTTAAGCAGATTTGCAAAAAACAAAATTATTTACGGAATTAACACAGGTTTTGGTCCAATGGCACAGTATCGTGTGTCTGACAAGGATATTAAAAATCTGCAATACAACATTATACGTTCACACTCGAGCGGTGCGGGGAAACCATTGGAAGAGATATATGTAAAGGCTGCAATGCTTTGTCGGTATATAACTTTTATAATGGGAAAATCGGGTGTTCACTTCGATAGTGTTGAAATTTTACGGAATTTTATCAACAAAAATATTATTCCATATATACCCGAACACGGAAGCGTAGGCGCAAGTGGAGATTTGGTGCAACAATCACACGTTGCATTAGCACTTATTGGCGAAGGCGAAGTTTTTTACAAAGGTGAAAAAAGAAATTGCGCCGAAGTTCTCAAAAAAGAAAACTTGCAACCTATGGCAGTCCATATGCGAGAAGGTTTAGCACTGGCAAACGGGTCAGCATTTATGACAGGAATAGGATTAATAAACCTCATTTTCTCCCGAAAATTGTTCAATATTGCTATCATAATGTCTGCGCTTATTAATGAAATAGCCTCATCATTCGATGATTTCATCTCTTTTGAACTCAATAATACAAAATTACATTACGGACAACAAAAAACCGCAGAATTTATGCGTCAATTATTAATGGGAAGCCAATGTTTGCGCTGCAGAAAAACAGAATTATATGAGAAAAAGTGTGATGACTTGATTTTTCAAAATAAAATACAGTCAGAATATTCGCTGCGGTGCGTACCGCAAATATTAGGACCTATTTATGATGAAATCCAAAATGCTAAAAAAGTCTTAATTAATGAACTGAATTCAATCGACGACAACCCAATTATTGATAGCGAAAACAAATCCGTTTTTCATGGTGGAAATTTCCACGGCGACTACGTTGCTTTTGAAATGGATAAACTGAAAATTGGCATAACTAAACTTACAATGCTTATTGAAAGACATCTTAATTATTTGCTAAACAACAAAATAAACGGCATCCTTCCACCATTTATCAATCTTGGAAATATTGGACTAAACTACGGTATACAAGGAATGCAATTTACGGCAACATCAACTACTGCCGAATGTCAAACCCTTTCAAATCCAATGTACGTGCATAGTATACCCAATAATAATGATAATCAAGATATTGTTAGTATGGGAACAAATGCAGCACTTATTACTAAAATTGTTATAGATAACTCTTTTCAAGTGCTTGCAATTAATGCCATCGCACTTGCGCAGGCAGTTGATTATCTCAAAATTGAACCGCTACTCGCACCAAAAACACGTGAATTTTATAGACAAGTTAGGTCAGTGGTACCTCTTTTTGTGGAAGATACGCCTAAATATAAAGAAATAGAAGAAATTGTAAAGTTCTTTAAAGAGATATAAGTAGTGAGTAATGAGTGGTGAGTAGTGAGTAATGAGTAGTGAGTAGCGAGTAGAGTAATGAGATGAATTTTTGGGTACAGAAAATGTCGATTTAGCAGTTTTTTTGGGTACAGAAAATGTCGGTTTAGCAGTTTTTTTGGGTACAGAAAATGTCGATTTAGCAAGTTTTTTGGGTACAGAAAATGTCAATCGAGCAAGTGCAGGGTGCATGACATGTCGGTTTTTAAATATTTTTGATTTTTATTTTTTTTATTAAAAAAAAAGTACTATTTTTGCCGCCGATTTGTAACAAAAAAAAGAGAATAAATATGAACACAAATAACTATTTTTTACGAGATATTGACAACGAACTTTTATCTTGGAGTAAAGATACTGATCGTAAAGTATTGATGTTACATGGAGCTCGTCAGGTGGGCAAATCATCATCGGTACGAAATTTGGGAAAAAGTTTCACATATTTTCTCGAGGTCAATTTTGATGAAGACCAAGATGCACGTTCTTTTTTTGAAAAAGGATCACTTTCACCAGAGCCAATTTGCGAACTATTAGCATTAAAATATGGCATTCCAATTATGCCTGGCAAAACACTTTTGTTTTTAGACGAAATTCAGGCATGTATTCCCGCTATTTCTTCTTTGCGATATTTTTACGAAAAAATGCCTGATTTACACGTTATTGCGGCTGGTTCTTTATTAGAATTTGCTCTCGAAGAGTTACCAACTTTCGGCGTGGGACGCATTACGTCACTTTTTATGTATCCTTTTTCGTTCAACGAGTTCCTTCGTGCAACGGGAGAAAATCTTTTATTAGAAGCCATCAGTAGAGCAAATGTTTTTAACCCTCTAAACGAAGTAATTCATAATAAGACCGTAGATTTGCTTAAACGTTTTTTTGTTATTGGTGGAATGCCTGAAGCAGTTTCCAAATATGTTAAAACCAAAGATTTATTACAAGTTCAAACCATTTTGAACAGCCTATTAGTATCTATAAAAAAAGATTTTGCAAAATACAAAAAGCGCGTCCCCTTGACCTGCCTGAACGAAGTGTTTGAGTCGGTAGTGCGTCAGTCGGAAGGTAAATTCATTTATGAAAAAGCTGCTACTCAAACATCAAATTTATTAGTAAAACAGGCATTAGATATGCTAATTAAAGCCGGTTTAGTATACCCTGCAACACATACAGCCGCAAATGGAATTCCTTTGGGTGCAGAAATAAACCCGAAGTTCCAACGGATGTTCTTATTCGATACAGGACTCTTTCAGCGAATTTTAGGTTTAGATATTTCTAAAATTTTTATTTCAAATAATTTTAAAATTGTTAATAGTGGTGCCATTGCAGAGCTTTTTGTCGCTTTAGAACTTATTAAAAATTCATCTTGTTTCAATCCTAAATCACTATATTATTGGCAACGCGAGCAAAGTAAAGGAAGTGCGCAGGTCGATTTTTTGTTGCAAAAAAACGAGCAAATTATCCCAATTGAAGTCAAAGCAGGAACACAAGGGGCAATGCAAAGTTTGAGATGGTTTATGAAAGAAAAAAGTATTGAAACTGGTATTAGAGTTTCGCTCGAAAATTTTGCCAAATATGAAAATATTGAAGTTTACCCAATGTATGCCGTTTCAAATTTAATCAATGCGTAAACACAAAAAAAAATTGATTTTACTCCTCTATAATAAATACATACAATATTTTTTATTATTTGTGCCTTCCGAAAAATATTCTCTACCACGCTTTGTGTACTTTGTGAAATCACTTTGTGACCCTTTGTGGTAAAACAATATGACTTTTTGGATGTGGCTAAAATATTATATTAAATTATATTAAATACATTATATTATTTTGAAATATTACATTTTAGTATAATAAAATATATTAATTTAAAAATTTTCATTATTGAAAATCAAAAAAAAATATCTATTTTTGCAAAAAATTTTTTATGAAATACGCATTAGTTACAGGAGGCTCAAGAGGCATTGGTAGGGCAATTTCAGTGGAATTGTCTCAAGCTGGATATCCCGTTTTAATAAATTATGTTTCTAACGAAGAGGCAGCGTTAGAAACTAAAAAATTAATAGAAGAACAGGGTGGAATAGCGGAACTGCTTAGGTTTAACGTCTCAAATAAAACCGAAGTTGATGAGGCTTTATCAATTTGGTCTGAAAAAAATCCCGACCATTATATTGCTGTTTTGGTTAATAACGCAGGAATTAGGTCAGATGCACTAATGATTTTTATGCAGGACGACCAATGGAACGGAATTATTAATACAAATCTTAATAGTTTTTTTTATGTAACAAGAAGACTCCTTAAAGATATGTTAACCAAACGGTTCGGGCGAATAATAAATATTGTATCATTATCAGGGTTGAAAGGTTTACCCGGACAGGCTAACTATTCTGCTTCAAAAGCAGGAATTATCGGCGCAACAAAAGCATTGGCACAAGAAGTTGGCGCACGTAAAGTTACCGTAAATGCAATTGCGCCCGGCTTCATCGAAACCGATATGACAAAAGATTTAGACCAAAACAGCCTCAAAGAAATGATTCCTTTGAAAAGATTCGGAAAACCCGAAGAGGTAGCCGCAATAACCGCTTTCATCGCCTCCGAAAAAGCCGGATATATTACAGGGGAAGTGATTTCAGTAAACGGAGGACTTTATTAAATTGATTAATTATGAGCATTCACGAACAAGAAGTAATAAAAACTGAATATTATAGCGAAGCCATGCGATATATGGACAACGCAAAGGAATGTTTAGAAAAAACAACTATTGAGAACAATCGCTATCGTGACTCAAAATATGTACGAATGGCTTGTGGAACCGCGTATAGCGGCGTTCTTATCGGTTTGGATGGTTTTTTTATATTAAAAGGTATTACGCAAACAAGGAGAAATAAAAAGTTAAGAAAGTCAATCGAGTTTTATCAGGAAAATCTTTCAAAAATTGATAAAAAAATGCTTGATTGCCTGATTGATACTTATAAGATTTTGTACTTAATCGGGTATTATGATGGTATTCAAAATGTTACAGTTATTAATGAAGGTTTTAAATTAGCTAAAATTCTGATTAACAAAATAAAACCGATATAGTCTTTTTATGTCAATATATTTAGAAAATACAAAAAAAATTTTACAAGCACTTTTGCCAGAGTTGGCAAATAATTATAACGTAAATAAGATAGGTCTTTTTGGTTCAATAGTTCGTGACGATTTTAGACCCGATTCTAGTGATGTGGATATTATCGTAAGTTTTAATCAGCCCGTTGGTATTGAATTTGTTGATTTATCTTATTTTCTTGAAAATAAAATCAAAAGAAAAGTTGATGTTGTTTCATTTAAAGGAATAAAAGAAAAATATTTTAAAGAAATTGAAAAAGAGATAATTTATGTTTAAGTATGAAAAGAGTAGTAATAACAGGGATGGGAATATATTCCTGCATTGGCAAAAATCTTGACGAAGTATGCAAATCGTTGTATGAAGGAAGGTCAGGCATTGGAATTGAAGAGCAGCGGCGAGAGTTCGGATTTCGTTCTCCTTTGACGGGCATTGTAGAACGACCGCAGTTGAAAGGTTTATTAGACCGCCGTTCACGCACATGTTTGGCAGAAGAAGGTGAATATGCTTACATTGCAACTTTGGAAGCGCTTAAATATTCAGGAATTGACGACAATTTCCTTGAAAATAATGAAGTTGGTATAATTTTTGGAAACGATTCGTCTGCAAAAGCGGTTATAGAATCACACAATATTGCCGTTGAAAAGCGGGACACAACACTAATAGGTCTCGGTGCAATATTTCAATCGATGAACTCAACCGTAACCATGAATTTAGCAACAATTTTCAAAATCAAAGGGTTGAATTTTACTGTTAGCGCAGCCTGTGCGAGCGGCGCGCATGCCATTGGTTTAGGATTAGTTTTTATTCGCAATGGTATGCAAAATATGATTTTATGCGGCGGAGCACAAGAAACAAGCTATCTTTCAATGGGCAGTTTTGACGGATTAGGAGTATTTTCTGTTAATACAGATCACCCCACAAAAGCCTCACGACCTTTTGATGCCAACCGAGACGGACTTGTTCCTAGCGGTGGCGCAGCATGTTTGGTTTTGGAAGAATATGAACATGCTAAAAAAAGAGGTGCAAAGATTATTGCCGAAGTTGTTGGATACGGTTTTTCTTCCAACGGTGCTGCCGTTATTTCGCAACCTAATGAAATTGGCTCTTTCACTGCAATGAAAAGAGCTTTGGAAGATGCTAATTTGTTGAGCAAAGATATGGATTATATCAATGCTCATGCAACGGCAACACCACAAGGAGATGCAGTAGAAGCAATAGCAATTGACAAACTTTTTTCACAATCAAAACCTCTTGTAAGTTCAACTAAATCCATGACAGGACACGAATGTTGGATGGCAGGGGCAAGTGAAGTCGTTTATTCATTGTTGATGATGCAAAATTCTTTCGTTGCTCCAAACATAAATTTTGAAAAACCTGACGAATTTTCGCAAAAATTAAATATTGCCGCAAAAACCACCCAAATGAATATTAATACGTTTTTGTCAAATTCATTCGGATTCGGAGGCACTAATAGCGCGCTTATTATAAAAAAATATAGAAAATAATTAAAATAACTTATGAATAGAGAAGAAGTTATACAAAAAGTAAATACTTTTTTGATTGAAGAGATTGAAATAGAGGAACATCAGTTAAAAGACGATGCCTTATTAAAAGATGACTTAGGCATTGATAGTCTTGATTTTGTTGATATTGTTGTAATTGTTGAAAAACATTTCGGATTTAAAATCAAACCTGAAGAAATGGCTGATGTCCGTACATTGTCTCATTTTTACGACTATATTGAAAGCAAAGTAAATTAATAGAAATATGGAACAACAATCCCGTAAATGGATTGGTAAAACAGGCGGAGGAAAAATCGGACAAAAGTGCTTGTTATTTTTACTCAAAAAGATTAATGTTCACTTTTTATATCCTGTTCTTTTCTTAATTATTCCTTTTTATATACTATTTGCACGAAAAAATTTTAACTCAATAATGAAATATTTTAAAAATTGTTATAATATGAAATCATTTAGAGCATTTTGGAATGCTTATATGAATCATATTGTTTTCGGACAAATAGTATTGGATAAATTTGCATTATTTGCGGGAAACAAAAGTTTTCTACACACCGAAGTTACAAATAAAAAGTATTTAGAAAAGTTGACAACTGAAAACAAAGGTATAATCATTGCAAGTTCGCATATTGGTAATTTCGAAGCAGGAGGGTTTATTTTGCAAACGAATGAAACTCCTATAAATTCACTTATTTATGGAGGCGAAAGTTTTGAATTACAGAATAAAAGAAATAAAATTTTAAAATCTGTAAATATAAACCCAATATCTGTAAATCCTGATATGTCTCACCTTTTTGAAATAAAAAAAGCATTGGAAAACAATGAAATAGTAACAATTCAATGCGATAGAATTTACGGGAGTACCAAAACTATTAAAAATAATTTCATGGGTTATGAAGCATCATTTCCACTTGCGCCTTTTAAACTTGCTGTTCAGTTAGACGTGCCAATGGTTGCGCTATTTATGATGAAAAAGAGTTATAAAAAATATCATGCCTACGTTGTTCCGCTTGAAATATCAGATACTGTTTCAAATAATTCGGAAAAAGCAAATCAATTAGCACTTTCTTTTATTAATATTAGCGAAAAAATCCTGCAACAATATCCCCGACAATGGTTTAATTTTTATGATTTTTGGGAAACGGAATAATAGTGGTTAGTGGTTAGTGGTTAGTGGTTAGCGGTTAGTGGTTAGTGGTTAGCGGTTAGTGGTTAGCGGTTAGTGGTTAGCGGTTAGTGGTTAGTGGTTAGTGGTTAGCGGTTAGTGGTTAGCGGTTAGTGGTTAGTGGTTAGTGGTTAAAAAACTAACCTTTGTGTC
>Ga0099364_10008037_pt1 | contig 14929 bp, 9 predicted proteins | sample TergutTh196P3_FD_73070 | JGI IMG/M metagenome (GOLD analysis project Ga0099364, IMG submission 73070) | Microcerotermes parvus P3 segment gut microbial communities from Pointe-Noire, Republic of the Congo - Th196 P3 | ecosystem: Host-associated > Arthropoda: Insects > Digestive system > Gut ... | reverse complement strand
CGGCAATATAAAAACCAAAAGTCCGCCGATGAGCGTAAAACCATACCAAACGTGATAAGGTTGTCCAGAAAATACCGCAAAAATTCCGACCAAGAGCGAGACGATTCCCACTGCAAAGCCCAATGCTGCCATGGCTATCAGTAGGCTTCGTCCTTTTCCTCGCGGCACCAGAAAGCCGGCAAGACATCCGAAGAGTGCCCCATAAATCCCCACTGCACCGCCTGCCAATCCGCCATAGAAACCAGCCGTGCCGCCATCGAACCATTGTTTGACAACGGGCGCATCAACGACGGGTGGGAGAGCATCGCTCATCGGAACACCGCTCGGAATATCACTCACCGTCAGTTCCGACACTTCGATGGTTCCCTTGCCCGGCATCACGACGTTGATCTCCAGCGTAACCGATTCCGGTTGGTGTTGCATCAAGTTGAAAGGCAGTGCAAATTCCCGCCAGCCGCTGTTGCCTTGAATCTTTCGCATCGGTCCATATTCATCGACCGTTCGGGAAAAATACCGCCTGCCGTCCGGCATGATGTTCCACATTTCGAGATAGGCGATTCCTTCGACATTACGGTACTGCACTCGTCCGCGAACAGCATACATCGACGATGCCGGACGATATTCCAGCGTTGCAATCGTTTCCGATTTCTGTTTGGATTGGTCATTTTCCACTTTGACGATACCGTCCACAATCGGCTTCGCTTCGCCATCGGCAAAAGCGAGAGGTACGGCAAGCAAGGACAATACGATGGCAAAAATACTATTTGTTTTCATGATTTCGTTCCTTTCGATAAGCGGTTAAAAGGGTTGTTAGGGTTGAGATGTCAATTTTTCCGTCGATGTGAGCACTTCGCAACAAGGTTTCAAACGGGTCGTTTTTCGTATGCTTTTCATAGAGTTTGATTTTTTCGATCAATCTATCGAGCCGCAGGCGAACCGTCGGATAACTGATACCGTATTCCTCTGCCATTTGTTTCAAGGAGCCGGAGGCTAACAAAAAACGCCGGATAAAGCCGAGGTCTTCTTCGTTCATTCCAGCAAGCCATGCCGGTAAGGGAGGTTTCGTGTCCATCTGGAGAAATTTTCATTATTTAATTCGATTTTAACGAAATTTTTAACAATGTCAATAGAGACTTTAATAAAATTGACAAAAATTGTCGTCCGGGAATTGTGCTGCGCTCCGTCCCCGGCTCTTTGCGCCGGAGTACCGGCGAAAGATTCCGTCATTGTGTTTTTGCAGTCAATGCCGTCGAGAGGGAACCTTTGACGGCGGCTTCGGGCAAACCGACGAGTGTCCCCTACAAAATAGGATTGCGGGCATTCCGATGTCGGCACAATCAACTTCGACCTCCACCGGTACGGCATCAATGCCCAGCAGCGCAATGCTCTCTAAAAATACATTCTTTACGTCCTTTGCACCATCTTTGCGTCCCTTGCGGTTAAAATAGTTCGGATTTGCAAAGTACGCACCGCCCCGTCTGTTTTTCCGGTCGGGGTATGGTATAATGTTCCCGTAATGTAGTGTTACAACGTATTTTGTCCGTGAGTCCGCGAGACGACCAGCACGGACGAACCGTTGTGCGCGATCCTGATAGTCTTATCCCGATTGTCTTGCTATGAGCAATGAATCCGCCCTTGAAGAACTCCGCCGGACGCTGATCACCAAACAGTTGCCGGCAATGCCGCATAGTGCTTTGTCCGTTCTGAAATTGGAGAACGATCTCGCAAAAGTCAATATCGACGACCTCGCCCGCCCTATTGAGGCTGATCCCGGCTTGGCAGCGCAGGTCTTGAAATTTCTCAACTCCTCTGCCTTCGGCTTTCAGAGTGCGATTTCCAATATCCGGCAGGGTGTTGCCCTGGTGGGTATCCGTGTGGTCAAAAATTTTGTGCTCTGGAAAGCCGTGTTTAGCCTCATTCCCAAGAGTAAAACCGGTTCGTTCGATGTCGGAATGCTTTGGCAGGATTCGCTTCGTCGGGCGATGTTTGCCCGGTATCTGCTCCTCGAAACAAAAAAGGGGGATGCTGAAATGGCTTTTGCCGGTGCGCTCTTGCAAGATATGGCAATTCCCCTGCTCTTGAAGGCGAAACCCGACTATGGTCCTGTGCTAGATTCGTTACTCCAAAACAAGGGCAAGCGGCTTTCTGAATTGGAAGAGGAGTTCTTCGATTGGAATCATGCCGATGCCGCCCTTGTACTGGGGGAACATTGGAAATTGCCGGAAATTTTGGTTGATTTGACTTCCAACCATCTGAAAGTCGCGGAGGCGGCGGCGAACTTTGCCCAGCGTCCTGAACGGACGGTTGTGGCGTTGTCGGCACTGTTGCCATCGGTGGCGTACGCCGAATGGGAAGACCGAAACCTTTTTATCCGTTCCTTTGACGCTTGCTTCCCCGGTAAGCCGCAACTGTATGCCACGTTGTTCGACAAGGTGGATAGAGAATTTGACCAATACGCTGCGCTGCTCCAGATTGCGCTGCCGAAACAGACGCTGTTTACGTACATTGATGATTAACGATGCCATCAACGGGAAGGGATGGAAACCTTCTAATAATAGACCCTTTCTCTAACCCTCAAAGTTGTCATTCCGGCGCACGCCGGAATGACGATGAGAGCAGTTTCCGAACAACTCTGATACATTCTCTGCGGCTTTGCGGTTAAAAAACAACCGTAAAGAAAAAAACAGCAGCGTTTTCCTTACTCCGTCTTCACTTCAATCCGCTCCCAGTAGCCTCCTTCCCAGGACCAGCCATTGGGTTGATTCAGCAATTCCAGTTTGATCGTCCTGCCTGCAAAGGGGGTGAGAGCGATCTCCACCGTTTTCCAACGCGGTGTCTCCGGTTCCGTACCGATGGTACGTTTGAAAATTTCCGCCCCCTCTGCTTTGACGATCAAATCCCAATCCCCTTGGTCATGATGAGTCACGGTGAGCAATAATTTTGTCGTTCCCTGCCGGGGAACTTCAACTTCCCGGCTTAACACGCAAGGTGTATTGCGGTCTTTCGGATGAGTCAGCAGGACATTCTGCCGACCGAAAAACTCCCGCACCCCCGGATCCATATCCGGTCCGCAGTCGGTAATCGTCCAGCCCGGAAAATGATGCGACACCGCTGCCTGAATATCCCGAAAATCACGGTATCTGATCTGCTCCATTTCCTCTTCGGTGAATTTGGAGTGGGCAATCGGACCCGGTTCCCAACTTCGCATAGTGGGACCTTCCAGTTTAATTTCCTTGACGGGAATCACGAACACCTCTTCCCCATGGGCATTGATCTCCACAAAACCGCCCGCCCGGGCGACGGCTTGCCGGGCAAGTTTTTCGCAAACATCCACCAGTGCCGGAAAGTTGTATGCCGTGTAGATAAACTTTCTCTCTTCATCCAATTCCTCGGTAAATCTCGCGGGCAGGTTTGAAAAGCCGAGCGTTGTGAAGAGCACTCCGGCAGCATTGGAGGGATTGCAATCAGAATCCTGACCGCAACGGGTCGAAATGATGATCGTTTCGTCCAAGTCTCCTTTACCGTAAAGCATCCCGACGAGAATGTAGGCACCATTGATTTTTGCGTCAATGTTGAATGCGCCCGGACTGCAAGAGAATCGGCGGTAGTCGGGATTCTTTTGGTATTTGGCTTCGATTTTTTCCCAGGTTTTAATCCAATCATCCGGCTCTTCTTTGTACCAGGCGAGGACATCCCTCACCATTTCTGCATATTGCGAATCGGCAGGGATCGTTTTCAGGGCGGTTTCGATGATGTTGATGATGTCGGTCTCAAAGAATGCTTCGCAGTACATCGCACTGACGAAAATACCGGCATAAACGCCGTCGCCGTAATTCATCAACCGACCGAATTTTTCGCCAAGTTCCATAGCAATTGTCGGCATACCGGGTGCAATCAATCCGGCAAAGTCGGCTTCGATTTGGTAATCAATATCGTCGGCACACCGGTTGAACTGCGGATGTGAAGAATCCGGCGGGGCAATGCCGGAGCGCAGGTTTTTGCGTGCTTCCACATTCGCGTGCCAAAGCGGATAGCCGCTGTTTGCAAAATCAATCCCGGCTTGACGGATACACACATCGAGTCCATGCTCTTCCATCGTCCGCAAAAAGGTCATTTCGACGTACAGATCATCCTGCCCGAAGGCATCGTTGATCATTTCGGGTCGCCATTGCGGCATTTCGTCTTCGGGAATAATGCGCTCGAGATACCGGAATTCGGTGGGAGCTGCCCAAGCGACCCCGGCAATTTGTCCGATCCAGCCGGCTTTCATTTTATCGCGGTATTCCGTAATAGGAATCCGGCGATAAGTTACGCCGGGCTGTTCCGCTGCTGTAAGAATTGGCGAGACCAAAAAACTCAAAAGGATGAGAATCAATACCGTGTGCCTTTGCATGGTGTGCTCCTTGAATGGTGAGTGAGAAGAGAGCGATTGTACCATTTTATCGTTGTCCCTTCAATGATACCATTGGGGATAGAGGGACAAATGGACAAATGACCGGTTTGCGAACTTTGCGGTATTTTTTAACCGCAAAGTCCACAAAGGACGCAAGAAAAAACGTCCAATTTCTCCCCGTGTTACAGTATAATTCCCTGGGACGGCTATCTATACTGAGAATTTAGGGTATCATGTTCCCTATCGGTAACACAGCCCCACTTTTGCTGTCAGCCGAAAACCGGCGGTTTCCCTTTTATTTTTTATGCTAAAACCCAAAGATTACCGTGCCGTTATCGGCGGTTCTGAATACTTTCCCCTTATGATCGGCGGCATGGGTGTCGATGTTTCCACCTCGGCAATGGTGCTTGAAGCGGCACGGCTCGGCTGTGTCGGGCATCTTTCCGATGCGATGGTGCCCACCCTTTGCGACCGGTTTTTCGGTACAACATTTACCAAGAATAAGGTCGAACGGCACCGCCGCCGTTTGGAAGAGAGCAGACGGCAGACGGCAGATGGCAGCGGAGAGATGGCGGCTGCGCCGCCGGAAGGTGCCGTTCCCCAGGTCGTCGTTCCCCAGTTCAATCCCCAGGAATACCGCCTCGCCCAAATGCAGTATCTCACCGAAACGGTCGATAAAAAGAAGGGAACCGGCGGCGTGTTCGTCAACTGTATGGAAAGATTGCACGTCGGCACCTCGCGGGAAATTCTCGAAATCCGCTTGAATGCCAGCCTTGATGCCGGTGTGGATGGTATTACGCTTTCGGCGGGACTGCATGGCAATTCGATGAAGATGATGGCGAACAATCCCCGCTTTCGGGATGCAAAAATCGGAATCATCGTGTCGAGTTGGCGTGCACTCCGGCTCTTTCTCCGTGCGGCAAGCCGCGTGGAACGGATGCCCGACTATGTCGTTGTCGAGGGTCCCCTGGCGGGCGGACATTTGGGCTTCGGCGATGATTGGGCGCAATATATTTTGCGGGATATTGTCGCCGATGTGATGAACAACCTCGCCCAAGAGGGTTTGAGTATCCCGGTGATCCCGGCGGGGGGTATTTTCGATGCCGAGGATGTGATGTTTTTCCTGGGGATGGGTGCCGCCGCCGCTCAAGTGGCGACCCGGTTTACCGTTGCCAGAGAAAGCGGGTTGACCGATACCGCAAAACAAACCTTTTTCGAAGCGGAAGAAAAGGATGTTTTCGTCGGTCCGGCTTCACCGACCGGCTATCCGATCCGCCTGCTCCGCAGCAGCCCCTGTTTGAATTCTAATATCGCTCCGCAGTGTATCCCGCTGGGCTACGCGCTGAATTCAAAGGGGGAATGCCAATATATTAATGCCTACAAGGCAACGGGTGTTTCGGAATCGGGAAAGAAACTGCCGGTTGCCGGAAAAGTGTGTCTTTGCTATCACATTGGACGCTACGATACGTGGACTTGCGGCAGCAGCGTCATTCGGCTCAAGGAGACGGCGGCGAAGGATGCAGAAGGCATTTATCGGCAACCGACCACAGCAGAGGTTATTCAGGAATACATGGGAGAGCGGGCTCCGCTCTATGAACGGACAACAGCAACGCAAGTCCGTCCTGTACCGGAGTTGGTCGGAGCGTGAGACTTTTACGTCCGTGCAAGCTTTGCACTTCTTTACGTCTTTGCGGTTAAATTCTCTTTTTTTTTAACCGCAAAGTTCGCAAGGGAATGCGCAAAGGACGCAAAGAAAACGTCCAATTCCTCCCCGTTTACAGTATAAAACTCCTCCCAAACTTTTACACACCCAACAGCACCGCTGTTATCTGCACCCTCTTGTTTTCCCTTGACCTCTCTGCTAAATTTACAAACCGTGATCATTGCTAAACCGAAATGAAATACCCCAAGATACAAGAGGAGACTCTAAAAAACAGAGTCGCACAGGATTTCTTCGGCGGTCTCGATTGCACTGAAATCATCGAAAAGATAGATTTTGCCGTCAAGAGTAAGAAAAAACTCGTTGCCGATTACTTCCTCTGGGCAGAAGCAAAAGCCGATGTAACGGACGTTTGCGATATGCTCACGCAACTCATTCTAACCATTGGCAAGGCAAGGACTTTCGACAAAATCACTCCGCCGCCGTTTCTCGGCTGCTTTGACCGAGAGAAAATCGCCTTTATACCGTATCATTCCATTCAGGAAATTTTCCACCAAAGTGATTTTAACTGGAAAGTTACACCGTCCAATCGTAATACCCGTGAGTTCAAACAGGTACTCACACTGGTAACAACAATCCTCTATGGCGAGACGGCAGACAGCAGACGGCAGACGGCAGACAGCAGCAGAGAGTGTCGAACTTTGTTCGACTGAATTTTTACTGCCGTCTGCCGTCTGCTGTCTGCCGTCTATCTTCGATTTTAATAAAGACGAAAAAGCGTTACGTCAATTCATTTACGAAAATTTTATTATCGGCAAGCCGGACATTACCAAAATTCGTATCGACAAGAACAATTTCACTCACGTCTATCACCGATGGTTGGAGACGGTTAAGCCGACCATTGCGGTCAACTGGGAAGATGCAAAAAAGAAGGGTATCATCGACGGCGATTTCTATCTTGCCGATTTGCTTTCACGAGAGAACGAAACATTGAAAGAAAAGTTGTTTGTGCTGCTCCGTTCCAGTCATTACGTATTGGACAGGAAGATTGACACGTCCGGCTTTTTCAAAAGCAAGGAAGCGTGGTTCACGGACAATCAGAGGGCGCACGCACAATTTTGGGCTATCTACGAACGTCCGCCGCTCGAAGAATATTGGGACTATCTTATCAAACGCCGTGATCTGCTCGTGCCGCAGGATATAAGGGAACGTAAGGGATCATTTTTCACGCCGAGAATCTGGGTGGAATTATCGCAGAAATACATTGCCGACGTGTTGGGTGCCGATTGGCAAGACGAGTATTACGTTTGGGATTGTGCCGCTGGTACAGGTAATCTTTTAACGGGCTTGACGAACAAGTACCGCATTTGGGCTTCGACGATTGACAAAGCCGATGTCGATGTTATGCACGATAGAATCGAAAATGGAGCCAACTTGTTGAAGGATCATGTCTTTCAATTCGACTTTTTGAATGATGATTTTGATGAATTACCGGAAGGATTGCGGGATATTATCAATGACGAAGAGAAACGTAAGAAATTGGTTGTGTATATCAATCCGCCGTACGCAGAAGGCGGAAACATCAAACAACGGTCAGGAACTGGTGCAAACAAAATGGGCGTTGCTACTTTGCATAAAACGAAAGAGCGGTACAAAGACATATTGGGCAAAGCGTCCAATGAAGTCTTTGCCCAGTTTTTAGTAAAAATTTACCGTGAAGTCGATGGCTGCAAGATTGCAAACTTTTCAAAATTGAAAATTTTGCAATCGAGTAATTTCAAAAAATTGCGACACAGTTTTCGGGCAAGTCTCAAGACACTTTTTTTGGCACCCGCTACCACTTTCGATAATGTAGTGGGAAAGTTTCCCATCGGTTTTTTCATCTGGGATACCTCAAAAAAAATAACGTTTAGAAAAAAAACAGCAGATATTTACGACAAAAATGGATATTTTGAAGGAAAGAAAACTTTCCACTGTTTTGACAAAGCAAAACTTCTGACTTTGTTCACAAAGGACAATGGCAATGGAAACGGCAATGGAGATGTCATGCTCATCGGACATTTTGAGGCGGCTGCTCCCGATTTTCAACACCAAAGAAATGTATTTATTAACAACTTGGATCAGTATAAGAAATGCGGCGGTTTACACGTTTTCGTGTCGAACAAAAATCTAATAAAGGTTGCCATATCGTTTGCAGTCCGTAAAGTCATTGCCGCCGACTGGATCAACGACAGAGATCAATTTCTTTATCCCAATGACGGCTGGAAATCCGATAGAGAATTTCGCTGTGATTGTCTTGCCTACACGTTGTTTAACAATAACATTCAATCGAAACACGGTATCAATCACTGGATTCCTTTTACTGAAGCCGAAGTCAATGCCCGCAGTAAGTTCAAGAGTAATTTTATGACGGATTTCATTACCGGAAAAATTAAACGCACTAACGGCGATTTATTTTCCAACGGCAAAAGACAGAAAAAAATTATCTTCTCTCCCGAAGCCAAAGCCGTATTCAAAGCGGGCAGGAAACTTTGGACGTACTATCATTCGCTACCGAAGTGCAACGTTAATGCAAGTCTCTATGATATAAGGGAACATTTTCAGGGACGGAATGACAAGGGGCGAATGAACGCCAAAAGCAATGATGAAACCTATAACGCTCTCATTGCGGACTTACGCTCGGCATTGAAAATCTTGGCGACGAAGATAGAACCGAAAGTGTATGAGTACGGTTTTCTGAGAAAGTAATGGCAAGTCAACAAAACATTTCCCGCTATTTACGGTATTTGCCAACAAACGCAAAATAGCGTAGAATGGACATGTCCCTCATTCAAAGAGTTACGCAAAGGAGTCTCCCATGTTCCGCACCTTTCTCGCCTGTCTGCTCACGCTCGGCATTGCCGCGCCGTTGCCCGCCCAAACAGAAGCCCAAACAGAAGCACAGTCGCTCACACTCAAATTCCTCGGTCCCGAGGACAAACCCGTTGCCGGGGCGACCATTCTCGCTTGGGTCGTGCCCAAACCCAAAGATTGGGAAGGCACCCGTATCCATCTCACCACAAATGAAAACGGTATCGCCGTCATCACTTACGAGCCGGACGGCAAGATCGATATCGTTGGTTTCAATACCAAAACCAATGGTTACACCCCTTTCTTTTCGGAATGGAATGATTTTATCAACGATCCCATTCCCAGTGAGTACACCGTCAAACTCGACAAAGCGGAAACCGTCGGCGGGATCATCACCGACGATACCGGCAAGCCGCTTGCCGGGGCGACCATCTATTTCAGTTTTCCCTGGGGAGAGCGTTCTCGAATCGTGATGGGAAGTTTTGGTTGCGCCGTCGAAACCCGAACCGATAGCGAAGGGCATTGGAAAGCCGGTTTTATTCCGAAGGAACACATCGACAACCATGTAACGACGTTTTCACTCTCGCATCCCGACTTCAAGCAAACACGCTATGAATTACTCCCGCTGTCCCGATTCGCCGCCAATGCCGAGGGGCAATTCACGGAAAAACTCGCCATGGAAAAAGGGATCACCATCTCCGGCAACGTTACCGACGAGACCGGCAAGCCAATTGCCCAAGCGGCGGTCTTTTGTTCCAACGCCGCCGATTCTTTTCGACCCTTCAGAACTACAACGAACGATGAAGGCGTTTTTTCATTCGGTAATTGCGGCGAAGGTCAAGGACAGTACATCGTTGTCCGTGCCGATGGTTTCGCCCCGGAAATAAAGAACAGCCTCTGGTTCAAAGCCGATATGCCGCCGATAGACATCGTTATCAAGCCGGGCAAAACGCTTCGGGCAAAGGTTGTCGATACCGACGGCACCCCGATTCCGAAAGCCGTATTCTTCGTCGAACGCTGGGGGGCACTCTCGTATCCTAGCCAAGTGCTTGATGGACGGCGTGAAGCCGACGGCGAAGGGAAATTCGTTTGGGAAAATGCTCCCGCCGGTGAAGTTGCGTTCACTATACAGGCAGGCAACCACCGGGCATTGCGAGGGCAGGCGATCATCGCCGATGATTCGGAACACACGTTCACACTGCGACCGGCAATGAAAGTCTCCGCAACAGTCGTTGATGCCAAGACCGGTCTGCCGATTCCTGAATTCGTGATCGTTACAGGATACCGTTTTCAGGGACGTGCCCAAATTTCGTGGGATCCCAACCAGCCGGGCATTGGACGCAACGGAACCTTCGAGCGGCATTACGACGAGTCGTATGATTTCGTCATCAAAATCGAAGCAAAGGGTTACGCACCGAGTATTTCACGCGAAATTTTGCTTTCGGAAACCGAGGTAAAACTCGAATTCGCTCTGGAAGAGCCGGGAGAAACCGCACCGGGACTGTCACTTACCGGTCTCGTTCTCGATCCCGATGGCAAACCGGCGGTTCGTGCGACCGTCGCATTGGCACGGAGAAATCAATCGCCGTACATTCAAAATGGTGTATTGTCTGATGGTGCCAACTGCCTCTCCGCGAGAACTGACAACGAGGGACGTTTTACATTGCCGCTGGGTGAAGAGGCAACGGAAGAGGAGAACTACAAATTATTCATCCTGCATCCCTCCGGCTTCGCAGAAATTTCCAAAGAGGAGTTTGAGTCGCAAAACGCGCCGATTATTTTGGCGAAATGGTCGAGAGTCGAAGGCACCGTTCACGTCGGAGCGCAGCCGGGAAGGAGAGTAGAGTTGAATCTCCGGCCGCGTGAAGAGAGTGATTGGAATCAACCTCACGCTTGGTTCGACTATCGCTCGATGAGCGACAATGAAGGCAAGTTTGCGTTTGAAAACGTACCGCCCGGCAAGGCGAATGTCTTTATCACCGTGAACTGGGGAGTCCGCTCCGGCGGACACATGAATTCACATTCGCATGGCGAATCGGTCGTTGCAGTTTCCGGCGAAACTGCAATGGTCAAACTCGGCGGTGTTGGTCGTCCCGTGATTGGCAAGTTGACCGTTCCCGATGATTTTGAAGTCGTGCCGGACTGGAATTTCAGCGTTGTTAAATGTGCGCCCAATGTGGGAGAACGACCGGACGTTTCCAAAGAAATGGCGGCGATTCGAGAAAAGCAGGAGGAATTAAAATTAGCCGACCTCATCCCGGATAGCATAAAATACGAGGTAGATATTGAGAAAAGGAAACGTCTTGGTGAAGAATGGCAAGAGACAGGCGAGGGGAAGCAATACATGGAACTCTACAACGAACATGTTTTACCGCTCATTGAGGCACTCAACCGACAGCGAGAAGAGTTTACGAGGCGGTGGATCGAATCTCAACAGCGCAGCCGGGCATGTGCGGTTGCCCCGGACGGCACTTTTCGGATTGAAGACGTTCCTGCCGGTGAGTGGACGCTAACGGTCGAATTGTATTTCCCGACCTCGCCGGATCAATGCGGACCGAGTGAGCAACTCGGCACGTTGTCGTTGCCGATGACGATTTCGGAAATACCGGGCGGTCAATCGGACGCGCCGTTGGATGTAGGAACGTTGACGCTTAAAATGCCTGAAAACCGTGTGCGAACGATTGGCGTTGGTGCGGAGGCTCCCGACTTTGAACTGAAAAGACTCGGCGTGGAGGCGGAAGAGATGGCTGAGAAGATGGTACGGCTTTCGGACTATCGCGGCAAGACGGTGGTGCTCGATTTTTGGGCGACGTGGTGCGGTCCTTGTTTGGCGCAGATGCCGGAACTCGTAAAGTTTCACGAAAAGATCAAGGAGAATCCCGACGTAGTGCTTTGGGGGATTAGCATTGACCAAGACGAAAGATTCTTGCTCAATTTCCTTGCCAACAGAAAGGATATGGCTTGGACGCAACTTCGCACCGATCCGGGTTCGCCGCTGTGTCAGCAGTATGGAGTCTTTGCCGTTCCGACGCTGATTGTTGTCGGTCCTGACGGCAAAGTCGTTGCCGTGAATCCGGGTATGCGGGAATTGGAAAGGTTAACGCAAAGTACGGGACGGTAGTGCTGCGGCTCTGCCGCCGGAGTACCGGCTAAGTTATTTAAGGGAACCTCTAAAAATAGATTCATTGCGTCCTTTGCACCATCTTTGCGCCCCTTGCGGTTAAAAAAGTTCGGATTTAACCGCAAAGTACGCTATGGGTTACGCAAGGGACGCAAAGTACAGATTTGGTGCGTTTCGGCATCAGTCAAAATATAAAAATTGATTTTTAGAGGTTTCCTTAACCGGTACTCCGCTCTCAATAGAAAATCGGATATAATACCGCCATGCGATCCAACACTATCAAACAAGGCGATGCTCGCGCACCGCACCGAAGTCTGCTCCGTGCCTGCGGACTCGACGAAAAAGATTTTGACAAACCCTTCATTGCCATCGTCAGTTCCCATGTGGACATCGTGCCGGGACACGTTCATCTTAACGATGTCGCCCAATTCGTTAAGAAATGCGTCCGCGAGGCAGGCGGGATTCCCTTCATTTTCAACACCATCGGCGTTTGCGATGGAATCGCGATGGGACACGACGGAATGAAATACTCCCTCGCCAGCCGGGAAATCATTGCCGACTCCGTCGAAACGATGCTCAAAGCCCACTGCTTTGACGGAATGATCTGTATTCCCAACTGCGATAAAATCACCCCCGGCATGTTGATGGCAACTGTGCGGTGCAACATTCCGACCATCTTCGTCAGCGGCGGTCCGATGGAAGCCGGGCGCGGCGCAGACGGCAAGCCGCTCGATTTGATTTCCGCCTTTGCCGGTGCTGCCGCAAAGATGAGCGGCAAGATTTCCGATGCCGAACTGCTGCAAATTGAACAAAATGCTTGTCCGACTTGCGGTTCGTGTAGCGGAATGTTCACTGCGAACAGTATGAATTGTCTTTGCGAGGCTATCGGTATTGCTCTGCCGGGCAACGGGACGGTCTTGGCGACGAGTCATTACCGCAAGACGTTGTACAAAAAGGCGGCGAAGCGAATCGTGCAGTTAGCGCAGGCGGCAGGAGGCAGGAGGCAGGAGGCAGCAGAGGGGAAAGACATTGAAAATCCGCTTGCGTCTGCTGCCGCCCGCCGCCTGCCACCTGCCGCCTGTTTCTTGCCCCGCGACATCATCACGAAAGAATCGGTCGATAACGCCATGATTCTCGACCTCGCAATGGGCGGCAGTACAAACACGGTCTTGCATCTCTTGGCAATCGCCAACGAAGCGGGACTCGACTATTCGATGCGGCGGTTCAATGAGTTGAGTGAGCAAACGCCGAACATCTGCAAAGTGTCGCCGAGTTGCGATTACCATATCGAAGATGTTCATAACTCCGGCGGCATTTACACGATTCTCGGCGAAGTGCGGCGTGGTCGCCCCGGCTTGCTGAACGAAAAAGTTCCGACGGTCTCCGGCAAAAAATTGGGCAAACTGATGGACGAATACGATCTCCGCTCGCCGAAGGCATTGGAAGAAGTTAAAAAGATGTACGCCGTTACGCCGAGCGGAATCCGCACTGCCAAAGGAATGAACGTGAAACAATCGGTCATGAAGACCGCGGACTTGAAGTTATCGTTCGATCCGTTGGACTGCATAAGAACTTGCGACAAGGCGTATTCTCAAACCGGCGGACTGGCGGTGTTGTACGGCAATCTTGCGCCGAATGGGGCGATCGTCAAAACGGCGGGAGTGCTTGAAAAAATGCTCCAACATGCGGGACCGGCAGTGATTTTCGATTCCGAACCGGAGGCATACGCCGGGATCACATCGGGCAAGGTTAAGGCGGGGGATGTGGTGGTGATTCGCTTTGAAGGACCGAAGGGAGGACCCGGCATGCAGGAAATGCTAGGACCGACATCGGCAATCAAGGGGATGCACTTGGACGACTCGGTGGCGTTGATTACGGATGGTCGTTTCAGCGGCGGCACGGCAGGAGCGTGCATTGGTCATGTGAGTCCTGAAGCGGCGGCGGGCGGACCGATTGGCAAGTTGCAGGATGGCGATATTATCGAGATTGACATTCCTGCCCGGACGCTCAACATTAAACTCTCGGACGAAGAGTTGCAATCGCGCCCGCAATCAGAGCCGCAATCTTTAGATTGCGGACAAACCGGCTACTTGGCGAAGTACAAAGTTTTGGCGACCAGTGCGGACACCGGCGGCGTATTGCGGTGGTAGGGGGATATGCCGTAAACGGATATAAATGACCGTTTTCCCTTTGCGTCCCTTGCGCTTCTTTGTTTCTTTGCGCCTTCTTCTGAAAAAATAACCGCAAAAAAATCCCGCGCCCTTCCGTTTATGGTATATTGTACCCTTGGATAAGGTGGGCAGGATTGCAGACCTGTCGGGAAAAACGATGCAACCGGTCGAGCAGATTTTTTTACAGGTTCATTTGCATGCCGGTCACTGGACTGCCCAAGTTATGGCAGCAACCCAATCCGTCCGGCATGCGGACTTGGATGAAGTTGCTGGCTGGTTCGCCGGTTCAGGGCGGGAACTCGCTCTCCGCTGTGATCCCTTCAATCTTTTCTTCCACCCTCTCCCCAGCGGATTCCACGCCCTCGGTGTGATCTATTCCGATCAGCGGAATCTCTTTTCCCTCTTTCAGCAGCAGGTGTACCATGTCCGTGTGCTGCTTGTTACGCCGGAATCCTTGCTCAAATTCGGCAATCATCCCGTGGTGATGTTTGAGTCGCTTCGGCACCAAATTCCATTTACTGCCCAATTGCCGGAACCGCTCACACCTCTCCTTCCAGCGGCAGTACCTCTGCACGTTGATTTTTCGTTGCTGGAAAAACTGACCAATCGGCTCGGCGCGATGGCACTGGCACAACTCATGCAATCCCTTTTCAACGCAGAGAGTACACTCTTCACCTCCAGGTCGGTCTTTGCCCTTTCGGTGGTGTCGGTACTGTTTGATCTCCTGCCGATAC
>Ga0099364_10008036_pt1 | contig 14930 bp, 16 predicted proteins | sample TergutTh196P3_FD_73070 | JGI IMG/M metagenome (GOLD analysis project Ga0099364, IMG submission 73070) | Microcerotermes parvus P3 segment gut microbial communities from Pointe-Noire, Republic of the Congo - Th196 P3 | ecosystem: Host-associated > Arthropoda: Insects > Digestive system > Gut ... | reverse complement strand
ATTTTATAAAAATAATATAAAAAAAATTATTAAAATAATAGTAAAGATTATAAGAATTATTTTAAAATTTTATAAAATAATATAAAAAAAATTATTAAAATAATAATAAAGTTTATAAGAATTATTTTAAAATTTTATTAAAAAAATTATATTAAAAAGATAAATAAATAATTTTTTTATAAAAAATTTTGATTAAGAAATTATTAAAAATTTACCTAAAAAAATATGATTTATATTAATATTGAATATATTATACGAATTTGATTAGATTAATTCATTATGGTGTTTAAATGAAAAACTTAATTAGAATAATGCTAGAAGGAGCATATGGCAATTTTAAAAAAATATTTTTTGCTTCTGATAGAGTAACTGATATGGAGATGAGAAAAGCTATTTTAGAAGGCAAAGTAAAGCCAAAAGATAAAATAGCTACTGATGCTTGTATCGGTTGTGGAGGATGTTCAAATGCTTGTCCAACTGGAGCTATTACAATGACTAACTTAGAAACACCAGAAAAATTAATGGATGAGTGGACTAAAAGTCAAATTCCTAATTTAAACAGTGAAAAATGTGTTTTTTGTTACTATTGTCATGATTTTTGCCCAGTTTATGCATTATTCGGTGAAAAAGCCACTATACATCCAAATGATGTAGGTAAAGTAGAAATAAATCTTGAAAAATCTATGAATCAACCATTTAAAATTTCTGATGATAAACTTTCATTTATTTCACAATTTTTATCTGATAAAACTATATTGAAGAAAGAAGGCAATAACAAACTTGCTGAACTTCATAAAATTAATAAAAGTTAATAAAATCATGCTAAATTTATTAAAGTTAATAAAACATTGTAAATTTGTTAAATGCAAAAATTTATAAAAAATATAAATAAATTAATTTCACAAAAAATTATATAATTAATAAGAGGGATTTAATGAGCCTTAAGTCGTTTTCAAGGGCAAGAGCTGTACATCTTATGTTAGTATATACTGGAGGATGCAATGGTTGTGATATCGAGATTGTGAATTGTGTTCTTTCACCTAAATTTGATGCTGAACAATATAAGGTTTTCTTAACATGGAACCCTCGTGAAGCAGATGTTTTAGTAGTAACTGGTCCTGTGACAAAACTTAATGAAGAACCTTTAAAGAAAATTTATGAAGCTATTCCAGAACCAAAAGCTGTAGTAGCTGCAGGAGCTTGTGCTTTAATGGGTGGAGTTTACAAAAATATTCATGGAGACATTCCATCTGAAGAAATAATGGGTCCAGTTGAAAACATAATACCTGTGGATGCTAAAGTACCTGGATGTGCTGTTAGACCACAAGACATTTTATCAGGAGTTGTAGCTGCATTACCTAAATTATTAAATGCAGATTAGATAGTTATTCATGCTATATTAATAAATTATTCAAATTTTAATTTTGTCATGAAAAAGGCACTCCTTATAAATTATTAATTTTTTAAAAATTTATTAATATAATTAATATTATTAAAATTATTATAATTGATTTAAATTAAATTCAAGAACATTATTCTGATATTTCATTTTATAAAAAAAATTAAAAATTTTCCAAATGAATATGTTAACTATTAGCTGATTATAAGGAAAATTAATTAAGTTTAAGTGAGGAAAATAAATTTCTTAAATAAAAATATCATTGACTTAATGTGTTATTGTTAATCATTAGCTATTAAATAGCTATTTTATATAATCACCATCAGGTGTTTTTAAATGGTAGAAGAAAAGAAACCAAATAAGCAAGATGTAATTGAAACAGAAATTTCAATGGGAACTGTTCATCCTGCAGCTTTAGAGCCCTATAGAGTGAGACTATTTGTGGAAGATGAAATTGTTAAAGAAGCTGAAATCACAATTGGTGTAAACCACCGTGGAATAGAGAGAATAATGGAAGGTCTTCCTGTAGAAAAAGCTAATTCTTTAACAGAAAAAGTTTGTGGAATATGTTCTAATGCACATATTTGGAATTCTGTTTTAGTAGCTGAAAAAGGACTAGGAATAGAAATTCCAGAGAGGGCTAACTATATAAGAATTATAATGGAAGAATTAGAAAGGTTACACAGTCATTTTCTATATCTTGCTCATGGAAGTGAAGTTTTAGGTCATGAAACATTTTCTATGAGGGCTTTCTCCATTAGAGAAACAGCTATGGAGCTTCTTCGAATGATTGGAGGTAATAGGGTCCAGTATGGTGCATCTATCATTGGTGGAGTAAGACCAAGATGTGAACTTAATGAAATGAGAATCCAAAAAATAGCTGAAGGCATGGATGAAATTGAAAAAGGAATCACAAAGTTTGCTGATAGATTTGTTTTGGATCCAATAGTAATGAGCAGAATTGAAGGGATTGGAGTAATTCCTCAAAAACAAGCTATAAAATTAGAGGTTACTGGTCCAACTCTTAGAGCTACTGGAGTAGCTCAAGATTTGAGAGAAAAAATGAAAGAGTATGAACCATTTGACTTTGATGTTATAACTCTAGATGATGGTGATGTTAAATCCAACTTACTCATGAGGGTTTTAGAAATACCTGAATCTATTAAAATTATTCGTCAAGCTATTAAAAACCTCCCATCTGGACCTGTAGTGGATAGATCCTGGGAAATGTTTGATTGTAATACTATAAAAAGTTACATTGAAGTTCCGAGAGGAACTTTATATCATTCTTATGCAATTGAAGATGGTAGAGTTCGAGGATCTGTCATTAGAACACCTTCAATGAGTAATATTGGTGCAATGCAATATGCTTGTATTGGAGATCATGTTACTGATGCACAGCTATGTATTGTACAATGTGACCCATGTTTCACATGTACAGATAGGGCAATAAAGATAATCGATCTTTAATTTAAATAAAGGAGAATAAAAATGTCATACATCCCAATTTTACAAGTAACTTTAACAGTGATTTCTACATTAGCTTTAGCATTTATTATAGGAACCCTCCTTCCAGGTATTGAAAGAAAATATATTCAAGCAAGAATCCAACAGAGAATTGGACCTCCTGTTACAAGTCCAGGAATAATGGCTCCATTAAAATTTTCATTTAAGGAAAATCTTAATCCAAATTCACCATTACCTTCACTATACAAATCTCTTCCTATAATATGTTTTTTCGCAGTGTTTTTAATATTATTATCATTAACTCCGCAAATGTATGGGTTTAAAGCATTTACAAGTATTATAGCTATTGTAGGATTTTTAAAAGTTGAAGAAGTAGCTTATGTTTTAATGGGATCTCTTTCAAAATCTGTAATGTCACTAGGTCTTCCATTTCCTGATTTAGCTAAAGGAGCTGCTCATCCTGACACAGAAAGATCATATCTTGAAGATATTAGCTCAAAAAGAGCTTTCAGAATGATTGCATTTGGATCTTTTCCTCTGTATTTAGCTATGTTTATACCAGTAGCTATTTCTCAAAGTATATTTTTATCTGATATAGTTGCTTATCAACAAGCTAATGGTCCATTTATATTTACAGTAGCTGGAATTATTGGAGCTATTGTTTTCTTTATTGGTTATATGATACTCCTTAATGAATATCCATTTAGCATTTTAAAAGCTAAAGCAGATGTTATTGAAGGACCTTATATGGAATATTCTTCTAAATATAGGTCTGTACTTTATTTAACTAGAGGATTTTTCATGTTCACATTGGGAGTACTATTTTCAGTGCTTTTTATAGGAATTCCCCCAAATATATTGTCATGGGGGATACTTGTCAACATAGCTGTTGCCCTTATTTTCCCAGTGTTGATGAGTATAATGAGTGCATTCTCTCCAGTGTTTACCTATAGGCAATTTTACCCTGTTGTAGCTGCCACATCAATTTTAGGAGTATTAGCTATTGTAATTGGTTTATTGTAATTTAGGACATTGTTTTAAGAATTTAGATTTAGCTATTGTAATTGATTAGTACTATTTTATAAGTATAATTTTAAAAATATATATTTAGTAATTTTTTGGAAGGTGTTTTAATGAAGTTTGTAGTTAGAGCTCAACACATAGTGAGTCTTGGAGGATATATTGTTGAGCGAAACTTTCCATATAGAAATATTATTCTGGTTAATAAAACTTTAGAACCTATTAAAGTTGAAGTACCAGTTTTTCACCAAGAATGGATAGAAGAACATGAGAATTTAGGACTTGATGTCATCCCAGTAAAAGAAGATGAAAGCTTTTTGAATTTATTTAGAAAAGCTAAAGCTGATCTTGAACTTACAAGAGAAAACAATTAATATCCAATTGAGTTAATTATCACCAATTTAATAATTGTTTAAATTTTCAGCTATGTTTCAATGAAAAAATTATAGAAATTTAAATTATAATATGTTAAGCACTATTAGAAAATAATAAAAAAAGAAAAAGGACATTAAAATTTATAAACTCCTATTTATAATCCTGTTTTCATGGTAAAAGTCCAATAACTTACTTTATTGTCTAAAATATCAAAAATTATTCTATATTCTTTTTCCTAATTTTTCTAGCTCCTTTAAAATAGTGTTTATATCTAATCTATAATGATTTTTTTTGATCTCATTGTTTTCTTCTTTAATTCTTTTATAATTTCATTTATCTTTTTTATATATCTTTTTAAGATTTTTAAGTACTTTAGGAGATATTATAATTTCATAATTCGATTATTGTAATTAAAATTTGAAACTAAAATGTATAATTTTTATTTTATAATCTATTAAATTATTTTTAAAATTTTTAAAAATAAAAGTATTATAGTACTCGACATTTGATTTAAAAATGATGATAATTTTAAACTTGTATAAAATCATTTAAATCATATTTTATTAAATAAAATTTGATAAATTAATGAGATTGACATTTTCAAAAGTTTTGTCGAATACTATATTATAAAATAAATTGAATTAAACAATATTTAAATCATATTTTTTTAAATTAAATAAAATTTATTAAAATCATTAATTACAAACTTTTTTTCCAAGAGTATAATATAATTTAAGTAGATTTTTAGAAAATAAAATATTTTTTATAAATAATTTATTCTAACTTTTCTTCGAGAACTATAATAGGAATAATATTATAATTTTATTAATTAAATTATAAATAAAAATTATACATTAATTTTTAAAATAATGATTGATTAAAAACATTACTTCCATATCTATAATGAGGGATTAAATGTCGAATATTGCTATAACAATTAAAACTATTGAGAAAAAAGGAGTTTTAGATGAAATAACTAAAATAATCTCTTATTATGATGCAAATATTAGCTATACTCATCTTTTCATAGGTAAAAATAACTTAGGATCTATAAATTTAGAATTAGAAAATATTGATAAAATTGATGATCTTATTAATGACATAAAAAATTTAAAATCTGTTGAAAGCATTGAAAAACATGGTTCCTTAAATGATATTTATGGAAAGAGGATCATCATATTTGGAGGTGGAGCTCAGGTATCTCAAGTAGCTATGGGAGCTGTCACTGAAGCAGATCGTCATAATATCCGTGGGGAAAGAATAAGTGTGGATACAATTCCTCTTGTGGGTGAAGAAGAAATAGCTGAAGCTGTTAAAGCTCTTTCACGTCTTCCAAGAGTAAGTGCCTTAGTTTTAGCTGGCTCTTTGATGGGAGGAGAAATCACTAAAGCTGTAGCTAATGTTAAATCAGAACATGATTTAATTGTAATAAGTCTTAACATGCCAGGAAGTATAACAAAAATAGCTGATTTAGTTATTACTGATCCAATCCAAGCTGGAGTTATGGCTGTCATGGCAATAGCTGATACAGCTCTTTTTAAGGTTGATAAATTAAAAAAAAATAAATTTTGATATAATAACCTAACAACGAATTATTTAACATTGGCTAGGGTTATTAAAATCTATAAAATTCTCTGTTTTCTAAAATTGATTGATTTCAATAGCTATATTAAATCAATATTTATTTTCATAGACTAACTCATTTCAATAGATATAAAAAATCAATTTTTTTCAGACTAACTCATTTCAATGGCTCTAATTAATCTACTAGCATCATTTTTTATCTCAGGATCTTTAATATTTCCACTTTCTCTTATTTTAAGAGCTAATGTTAATACTTTAGAGAGATCTTGAGGTTTTAAGTTTTCAACCATTTTAAGATAAGTTTCAGTTTCTTCGTTTGTTAAGTCTAATTCATCTTTACATTCATCTAAATTAGCTAGTACTGCTTTACAACTGGTCATTAAATCATTATCTTGATTAAATTCACAAGCCTCACATTTTTTCATTAATTCATTATCTTCCATTGTTTCACCATTAATTTTTTTGTATATGTATATATCTTATATTCTTTAACATACTTATTTTTTTCTTATTTATTTATTTTAGATGAGTTTTGGAATTATTAATTATTTTCTTTATTAATAAATATAAACAATAAAAAACCATATATTTTTTAAATAAGTTATTGTTTTTTTAAGAATTTAATAAATAAGATTTTTTAAATAAGTTATTGTTTTTTTAAGAATTTAATAAATAAGATTTTTTAAATAAGTTATTATTATTTTAAAAATTTAATAAATAATAAATATGAAAAAAATATTTGAAAAGATAGTTTTTTTACTATCTCCAAATCATTTTTCCCATTACAAAAAATCCAGTAACAATTTAATCCTTGTTATCTATTAATAATTTCTTTTTCTATTCTTCATTGCTTTTCACATGATGTCTTTAAAGATATTGCTTGAAAAAAGTTTTAGCTAGGATTATCACTTAGAAAACATATCTCTTTATAATCACATTTACTACATTTTTGGATGTTTATGTTCACATTTGGAGCTATTTTTTCATTTATAATATCTTTCACTTCATTTAATACTTTAAACAATCCTTTTCTTAAGTTAGCATCCATCACAACAGGACGCCTATCACCAATTTTCAAATAATCAATAAACCCAACAAAAACTTCAGTGTCAAATTCTTGTTCTATTAAGAGAGCATTAGCTACTAATTCTATAGCATCACTATCCCAAACTCCTTTTAATGGAGGATTAGAATTCTTTACATTTATAGGAAAATATTTCCCTTCAACAATCTCAATTTTATCACAACTCCCTATAATTTCAAGCTGATGATCTTTTATTAAATAGCTATACATAGATGTTGGAAAAAATAGCTCGACTATTTGATTTCCATCTTTTCCATTTAATTGCATTGCTTTTTGAGATTTTAAAGCTAATATTTTCATGTTAAAATATGTTTCATTTCTTATTTCAGATGCCAAATCATTTAATTTATCTATTGTACTGATATTAGCTATTTCCACATTTTTTGGTTGATATTCATCTTTAATTTCTTCATTTATTTTGATATCGTATTCCAAATCACTATTTTCTAAAATAGCCATTGAATTTTTTATATATTCTTCTATATTTTTACTTAAATGTTCTTCAATTTCAGCTATTTCCATGTCTTTTTTTAATCTTCTTAAATTTCTCTGGAACAAATCTTGTAAATCTATTCTTAATTCTTTCATTGTTTTGTTTAAAAGAAGTTCACTTTTTTTTTCTTCATCCATTTCGGTTTGAAGATACAATTTTAAGGGACAGTACATATATGTCCTTATTGATGATATACTAATCATTTAATACCTCTAGTTTATTTTTTTAAAAATTATGTGCATTAGTTAATTATTACTAATTATTTTAATATTATTACTAACTAAATAAATACTAGAGGTTTTCTTTAATCTAAATTTTATTAAGAAAAAGCAAAATTGATATCAAAAAAATTTATTAGAAAATTTAAAAAAAAGATTTTTAATTAAAATAAGTTAATTTAAACTTTAATAAAAAGTATTTAAAAAGTAATAAATATGTTTTTTTAGAATATATTTTAATTATATTAAATTTAAATTAGAAAAATATAATTTGGATTGAGTTCAAAGTATTTTACTGAAGTATAGTGCTTTATTTAAAGTATGAAAAGAAATTCCAAGTTAGTGAAAAACTACTACATTTATTCTCTAGTGAATTAGCTAGACTATTTAATAAATCCATTTCATTATATTCTGAGGAAATAGCTATAGATGTTTTATTTATTTTTTCTTCTGTTGATAATAGGGAGTAGCTACTATCCAAATGAATGTTTTCAGTTGGATTCATTATATCAAGCTCATAATATTCTGTATTTGTTCCAATAATGGATATTAATACCCCAAAAAGTATTATTGAAAGTAAAAAAACATGAGGGATTAATCTCACAATAAATACTTTTGATTTAATCTTACTTTTTTTTAAAATAGCTACAGCATCTTTTGAGTTATCAACAATGTATTTATTTTTAAATATTCTACCTAAAGAATAATTCATCCACTCTTCATCAAAATAAACAAACAACATACCATATATTCCTATTATGTAAGGTATAGAGAAAAAACCTCCATCAAAAAGTCCAATCAGCCCGCAAGTTGCAGCAAATATTAAAATCAAGCTACTTGGACTTAAACGTTTTTTCAATGACATGAGGAATGATAGAAATAGGAGAGGTAATATAATAATTATAATATTAGCTATTTTTGGAGCATAGGAAGATAGTGAATCTCCTGTATTAATACCTGTAGGAACTATTGTTTGACTATATGTCATAATGCTTCCAATAGCTGATTTAAAGATATGAGAATGAAGTATACTTGTAGTGCTTGGTTGGGGATTCATAGCTACAAATATTGTAAATGGAGCTATTCCTAAATAAAATCTCATATATATTTCGAGTACAAGTCCAAAAATCCCTGCAGCTAAAAATAAGATAATTGAAAATTTAAGATAAGTTTTATTTTCTAATTTAAATATATTCAAGAATTTGTTTATTATTTTGAAAGAAAAAATTTTAGTTATGATATCATTTTTAGCTTTATAGCTATTAGTCATTGAATTATTAGATTCATATTCAAATATTTGGATGAGTATTAAAAATAGACCCAAGATTCCAAAAAATAAAATATCTTTACCTTTTGAAGAACCCATTAAAAAAATTTGAGTAAATGGTCTAATGAGAATATCTAAATTTGAAAAAAAGATTAATATAGCTAATAATATGGATATTATTCCCATTAAAGAGTATTTACTTAGTTTCATTTTTAAGCCATTATTCTGCTGATTTTTATTATATTAAAGCTTAATAAATACTTATATTCTTAAACTATGAGTAAAATCATATTTTTAAATTTTATACATAGTTATATTTTTTTAACTATGAGTAAAATCATATTTTTAAATTTTATACATAGTTATATTTTTTTAACTATGAGTAAAATCATATATCAAAACATGAAAATGTGTTTAAATTGTACTAAATTATTTGAATCTAGGATTTTGACCCTTTCAATAATATTGGAAATATTTGTAGATTATTTATTCAATTTAAATCATTGAAATTAATTTAGTCATGATCTTGAAATAAAAATTTTAATTAATGATTTATTATAATATTAATTTATTTTTAAAAAAATCAATGTTGATTCTTTAATTTTTAAAATAAATGTTAATATTTTTATTACTTGAGAAAATATAAATTTTAATTCTTTTAATTAATAAAATAAATTAATATAATTATTTTTAAAATTATCATTACTTAAAACCTTTATTCTGGAACTATAATTTAAATAAATAAAAATAATAATACCTATTATTTAAATTTTATTAAATTATAAAACATTTTTAATGAATATACTAAAAGTAAATGAAGATTTTAATCTTCTAATATTCTTATTAGCTTAATTTCACCTTTAACATCATCTAAGTCATTAACTTTAGCTATAGCTTCTTGAATATTATTTTCTTTTGTTTTATGGCTTACAATGATTATTGGTGCTTCTTCATTTTCCAAGCTAGTTTTTTGTGTTATTGATTCAATACTTATTCCATTTTTATCTAATATTTTGGTAATTGTTTGAAGAACTCCTGGTTTGTCAAGGACATTTAAACTAATATAATATTTTGATATTATATCTCCAATGTCTTTGATTTTATCTACTTGTGATACCACTGGACCATAGCTAATTTTCTTAGACTCATTGAAAAAGATATCAAGACAATCCCCTACAACAGCACTTGCAGTAGCCATTCTTCCAGCTCCTTGACCATATAACATTACAGGTCCAACAAAATCACCTACTGCATATACTGCATTGTAAACATCATTTACTGAAGCTAATAAATGAGTTTTAGGAATGAAAGTTGGATGGACTCTAATTTCAAAACCATCAGGAGTTTTTCTAGCTATGCCTAATAGCTTTATTACATAGTTTAATTCTTTTAAAGCAAATTCTATATCTTCAGGACTTATTTGACTTATACCTTCAACATAGAAATTTTCTTGAGGAATATATTCTCCAAAACCAAGTTTTGTCAGTATAATAAGTTTTTGTGCTGTATCATGACCTTCTATATCAAAAGTAGGATCTGCTTCAGCATAACCTTTTTCTTGAGCAATTTTTAACATATCTTTAAATTTAGATCCTTTTGAACTCATTTTAGTTAAAATGTAATTAGCTGTTCCATTCATAATTCCATAAATAGCTTCAAATTTGTTTGCAGCTAATGATTCATTAAGTGGTTGAAGTAATGGAATACCACCACCTACACTTGCTTCAAAACTAAACCTTACATTATTTTTATTAGCAGTATCTATTAATTCATCCCAGTGCTTAGCTATTAAAGCTTTATTAGCTGAGACAACATGTTTTCCATTTTCCATGGCTTTTAATATAAATGTTTTTGCTGGTTCATAACCACCAATAAGTTCTATTACTATATCAATATCTTCGTCTTCTAGAACATCATTAACATCAGTAGTTAATAGTTCAGAATCTATTTTAACTCCACGATCTGTTGTTATATCTAAATCAGCTACTTTTTTTAAATTAACTTGTTTTCCAACTTTTTGTGAAAGTAAGTCCTGATTTTTATTAAATATTTCTACTACTCCTGCTCCTATTGTTCCAAAACCAATAAGACCGATGTTTACTTCGTTTTTATCCATTAAATCTCCTCTAAAAATACAAAAAACTAAGTATGTAATTTAAATTATAATCACTAAATTTCCTCAAAGTTATAAACTATTAGGACTTTTTTTATAATTGATATTAATTAATTCAATAAATATTATATTTTTAACAATTCAGTAAATATTATATTTTTAATTATTAAATTTTTTTTTAATCATTAAACTATTTTTGAAGAATATATAAATATTTTTTAAATTTTTTTGAAATTCAATTAAAAAGTTTAAAAAAATCTTGATTATATATAATTCATATACTTTATTATTATATTTAAACTATAGTATTATATTATATATTAAATCATGATTTATTGGATTTTTTGTGAATGTTTATTTTTATTTTATTGAATTGTGATTTATTGGATTTTTCCATACACTATTTAATTTTAATTCAAACTAGGTAAAGGATTATTTTTGAGTTTTATAAACTCATCAATAGACTCTCTTGTTGTTCCAACAACTAATCTATAGCTACTTTCTCCATTGTCTTTTAAAACTTTTTCAAGTTTCCCTTTAGCTATTATTTCTTCTTCTTCAATAGCTTGCCCAGCGTAAGTGTGAGTAAATGATACAAGTTCTTTTATATCTACATCCAAACCATCAATTATTTTAATGTTTTTAAGTGTATAGATTGCTGGATTGTCAAATGAAGCTATTGAACTTTCTACATTAGCTTGTATTGTTGATGAACCCTTAGGACAATATTTAGTATCTCCCCACTCTCCAGAGGTTTCATCCCAATTCCGTGTAGCTAATATATCAAAGAGTACTCCTTCAATCAAACCTCTATTATTTTTCCTATCTTCATACCAGCAAAATTCTTCTTTGGAAAGACTTAAATCTTTCATTCTTTTTTTGTATATTCTCTCCCAATAGCTATCCTGAATTCTATTAAGAGTAATTTTTTTACTTATTTGGTGAATTTCAACTTCTTTGTCCTTGAAATTTTTAAAAATTTCCATAGCTTTTCTATGGTTTTTTAAGCCGTATACTACAAAATCAATGTCAGAAACAGCTTCTTTTTGGAGATTTGGAAGTATTGAACCAGATATTCCTAAATTTTCAAAAGGAATACCTGCTTTATAGTGAAAAAAATCAGCTAAATCTAAAAGTCTTCTAATTAAAGGATTTGATTTCTTATTATCCTTATTTTTTCCCTTTTCATAGGAATTTTTAATTTCTTTCAATCGATTTTCTGGTTTTATAATTTCTTTTACTTTCTCATATGGAACACCCATCATTTCAGTTTGAGTAATATCACAAAAATATAAATATTCTGGATAATTTTTTCTTAAAAAATCATAAGCCTCTTTTGATGTAACTTTTGAATAAGTTTTTCCATTTTTTTCTCTATCTCCCTCAGAATCAGGAATATATCTTAAAAATGAAATAAATCTATCTTTAGGGTGTATATAATTTGTTGAAGCGAAAAATAAATCATCTGTTGTGTAAATAAAATCCCTTGTTCTAACTTTCATAAAACCAACAGCTCCTATGGAATTTTAAAAATATTAATTTCTGTGAAATTATCAAAATCCAAAATTAACTTGTTTTTTAATCTTTTCTTATCTTAATTCTCTTATGTGTTACAATATCCATCATATTCATATATTAATTTTTTCTGAACTTTACAAAATCTTCGATTTAACAATGTTGAAAAATTCAATTTTCAATTTTTTTTCAGTGAAAGATATATCTATTTTATATATTAATATTTCATTGATATAAGTATCCTTATTTCATAAATAGAAGATATAAGGGTATTTTCCTGAATTTAAAAGATATATGTACACATCCACATCTACTCCTTTTTTTGTCCTTGTAATTTATTCCTTTTATCATATTCTATTGCTCTTTCACACGTGTATATTTAATCTTTTGTAAAAAATCACTTGTTTCAACTCTTTGTAGCTTTACATAATATTTTTTCATATTTATGATTATTTATGAGCATTATAGTGTTTTTTCTCCTTTTCCATCATCATGAAGAATTTTAGTATCTGTTTTGGAAATATTTCCTTTAATTTGAATACATAATATTTTTAAAAGACTTTTTAGGAGAGATTATAGATTGATTTTTTTTAGTTACCAAAGGTAAGTCAAAATTTTTAAATATATTTATGAGGTATATAATTATACTCATGTATACACAAAAATTAATATCTATTTTTTCATATAGCATCATTGTTAAGTGAGGTTTTTTTATGTCTGATGAAATGAGAAAAGATGAAAATATCGAAATTAATGAAATTAAGCTTCATGATTCTAATTTAAATGATATTTTCAAAGAAAGCTTCATTAAAAGAATGAATGAAGAGTTTGATGATATTAAAACAGCTATTATTGGTTTTAATGTTGATGAACTTAAACCATCCAACTTGATTATTTTAGTTCAGATGATTGATACTAAAAATAGAAAAAGTGATGTTATAATAGAAGCTAAAAATGAAAAACACATTAATAAAATATATAAAGTTATGAATGAATTAAAATAAGGTGTTTCAAATATATAAAGTTATGAATGAATTAAAATAAGGTGTTTCTATGAGTGCTTTAGCTGGGGATTTTGAAGTGAGAAAAGCTTTGGAAAAGATTGAAAAATATCAATCTGATGATTCTATGGAGAAACTCACATTCGATTACATTGATTCATATGTATATCAATTTTATAATGTTGTACTGGACTATTTCACTATTAGGCATCTTAAACCAATCCATGATTTTATTTATAAGAATGATGATTTTATAGTATTATTAAGGGAAATTGAACCAATTATCCGACAATATTTTCCAAATGAAGAATTAGTTTTAGAATATGTTCATGATCCTGAAGGCTGTATGAATCAACTAGTCATATACATACAAATTGATTTTAATGAAAATTCTACTAACAATATTTTGAATAATTTGCATAAAATTGATGAATATGCACATAAGCTAACAACTGATAACATTAAAGGAAAATTCCTTGTTAATGTGGAATCTTTATGACTATTTTTGAATGGGAACAATTAATTGATGTTGCTGATAATTTATGTCAGCATGATGAAGAATCTTTTATAAGATCAGCTATAAGCAGATATTATTATGCTGCTTTTGGAACTTCCAGACAATATTTAACCGAAACATTGAAAGAATTAGAATTTATAAAAGGAGATAATATTCATTCGAGAGTTCTGAAACGTTTTGAAAGGTCCTTATTTGATGAGGAACAAATTATTTATCCTCCTTTGGCACGTCTTAAAAATTTAAGAGTGAATGCTGATTATGATAAACGTCTTAGAAACAATAATATTGATTTTATCAAAAAAGAAGCTGTTTTTATTTTAGAAAAAATACATGAATTGAATGAAAATCCTTCACATTTTCCATACTAATATTTTTTAAAAAATTTTATCAATAGCTATAACTGATAATAGTATCAATCACGCTCAATTTTTGCTTAAAAAAGCATTAGTTTAATCCTAATTCATAACTTCCATTGGAAAACATAAACTTTTACTAGACCCTGTAAATTCTCCATGTAATAGCTTTAAAAATATTAATTCTAATTAATATTTGAATTTTTTATAAAAAAACATCTATTTTTATTTAGATTCTGGTCATTCATATTCGTAACTCCTAATCGATATGAATATTTTTTTTTAAATTTTTATTAATCATAAATTTCTTTTTTGAATATACTTTTTGATGAAAATAGTGATAATAGTTAGTGTTTGAGGGCATTGAGAAAACAGAAAAATTGGAATAATATGAAAATTCACAACTCCAATTTAAGAAAACTATAAATAAAAGTTTTAATTAACATGATACTCTAAGTTTTAATTATTATTATAAATTATTGATAGTTAAATATAATAACTAATAAAATATATATACTAAAATA
>Ga0099364_10008035_pt1 | contig 14932 bp, 10 predicted proteins | sample TergutTh196P3_FD_73070 | JGI IMG/M metagenome (GOLD analysis project Ga0099364, IMG submission 73070) | Microcerotermes parvus P3 segment gut microbial communities from Pointe-Noire, Republic of the Congo - Th196 P3 | ecosystem: Host-associated > Arthropoda: Insects > Digestive system > Gut ... | reverse complement strand
TTCGGGGCGACGGTCGAAAATCACTAAATATACGCCGGTTATGTTTTTATGACATCCCACCGGCGGCACAAATGTTTCGCGGTAACGACTAACTTGTTTCAATCCTTCCGTCTTTACCCGTTCAAAACTGTGACCTTTGCGCATCAGTTTTATTTCGATGATGTTCCATTCGCCCTTGTATGCTACAGCCAAGTCCATTCGTCCGCGCCCGGTGGCAAATTCTCGTTCTACGCGCCCTGAGGCATTTATCACTCTTTGCAGAAAAGCCATTAGCAGCAGGTGGGGGAAAGCGTGGGTATAATATGTCCATTCCTGCCAGGTATCGGAATTGTTGCGCCAGAAATCCTGAAATTCACGCAACAGCGCGTCCATGTCTAAACGTCCGTCGGATGTTTGCCAGCGCCATGTAGCGGGTGAAGGCATGTTGTCATGAAATCCCAAATTAAGAACGCGCGTAAAGATTTCTTCATATACAGGATTAGCAATAGTAAATCCCTTATCCAAGTCCCATTGAATCAGACCTAAATCTGTAGCCAGCATCACATCAGGGTCTAACCTGTTAATCGAAACGTCTGTTTCCCCTGTCATAATGGTTTGAATTACGCGACGTATGCGAGGCTCTTTCAACCTTTCCGATAAAGCGTCCAGATGTGTTTCACGCGCCTGAATCATTTGTTCGCGCGCTTTTTCAACATGCTCCAAAGTAACCGTTTCAGCGCTATCCTCGTCGAGTATGCGCAATGTAGCACGTTTGAACAACGAATTTACGATCCATGGCTGTCCTTGCGACTGTTCGTAAACATAATCCAACGCTTCCTGTGTGATTTGCTGTCCGGTTTCGGCGGTTCGCTGGGCGAAAAGATTTACGACGTCTTCTTTATTAAAATTGGATAAACTTGATGAGTCTTCCTTGATATTGAACGGCGAGCCGGGATTGGGCTTCCTTCCATCTTTTGAAGCAGTGATGTAATCTTTCAAATCGCGCATTCCCACCAAAGCGATTGATACAGGAAATTTTCCGACGCCGCGTCCGGCAAAACCGCCTCGCAATTGACGTAAAAAACTAATCATGGTTTCGCCTTCTATTACGTCAACTTCGTCAAACAGAACAATTAACGGTTTTGGAGCAAGAAGTTCCGCCCATTTTATCAGTGTTACTCTTAAAAGTCCTTCTGTTTCACGATTTTCTATCACAGGAACAGGTAAGCCTCCGAATTTGGCAAAATCACAAATTGCCTGATAAATAACTTTCATGCCGAGTTGCCAGTCAGTTATTCCCTGGCAATCTTCCACACTAACATAACAAGCCACAGCCTCGCCGCCGTCATTTATTTCCCGCATCCAAGATTGAAGAAAGGTTGTTTTGCCCGTTTGACGCGGCGCATGAAGCACCCAATAGAGTTCGTCGCGTATGTAGCGACGCAACTGCACGCCCACAAGACGGTCCTTTGGCGGAAGCATATAATGTTTGTCCGGATTGCACGGACCTGTGGTGTTGAAAAAAAGTTTGGTATTCATTGTATCAATTATGAATTATGATTATTTAATTTCGCAAATATAAGCATTATTCAATTATTCGCAACTCATAATTGCATCTACCGGATTTTCCGTTGCCGCTTTCAGGGCTATGACGCTTACTGTGCACCATGCAATCAACATGGCGATAACGCCCGCCATGGCAAAAATCCACCAATACAGGTCAATTCTGTATTCGTAATTGTTCAGCCATTGGTTCATCACATGCCATGCAACGGGAAAAGCAATGACACAAGCAATACCCGCCATTTTCATAAAATCTTTGGTCAACAAAAATATCATCTGCAATACCGACGCGCCAAATACTTTGCGGATACCTATTTCGCGGGTTCGCTGTTCGGCTGCAAAGGCAATCAGACTCAGCAAACCGATACAGGAAATAAGCATAGCAAAAACGGAAAATCCGGTCAACAATTTGGGTATGAACAATTCGCCGCGCATCATCTGACGTACCCTTTCATCAAGTAGGGTATATTGAAAAGGATTTCCGGTAATATATGGTTTGACTATCGCTTCAATTGATTGTATGGCAGGAGAAAATCTGCTTCCGTTCTTTAACTTGATATACATGCTGTAACCTCTGTTCTGTCCCAATCCGCAAAACATCACTAACGGTTCGCTGCGCAGGGCGTGGTAATCGTTAAAAATATGGTCTTTGGCGACACCCGTAATCCTGTAATCTTTTCCCTGAAACCGTAATTCACTGCCAATTTTGCCTTCTTCACCCATTATCTGCGCCAATCTTTGATTGATGATGATATTATTGCCCTGTTCTGCTCCGGGTATTTCGGCAAAATCGCGTCCTGCCTCCAATTCAATATTCATCAGCGCATGTATGCCGGTAATTCCGTCGATGATACAGACAGGGATGTCTATTTCGGTATCTTTCCCTTGCCAATGAAAATTGTCTAATGCCATTTTGAAACCGGTAGACAAAATGTCCCCTGAAATACCTGCGTTCTCGACGGCTCCCTGAGTTCTTATTTCCTGCAATAATGCCGTAGAATGTTCTATCATGGCTTTGTTCATCGGAACGGTTAGTATGCCTTCTTTCCGGAATCCCCAATCTCTGTCGCGGGTATGCAGGAATTGTCCGTACATGACAAAAATGCAAACAAGCAAACAAACTGACACGCTATACTGAAAAACAACCAATGATTTCCTCATAACGTCTGTGCCTCTGTTGCCGGGCAGTTTCAATCCTTTCAAGACATTGACGGCATTAAATGACGAGAGAAAAAAGGCGGGATATGCACCCGAAAGCAATCCGCAAAACAGAAATATGCCAATGAAAGCAATCATATGCGTCGGACTAAGGATATTGAGCGAAAGTTGCTTGGAAACCAATTGATTGAAAAGCGGCATGGCACACAAAACCATGATGATACCCATAACAAGCGATACAAACGCCAACACGGCTGATTCGCCAAGGAAACGCCGTACCAAAATCATTCGTCGCACGCCAATAGCCTTTAGTACGCCCACTTCCTTTGCGCGCTTCACTGCTCCGGCAGTCGCCAAATTCATAAAATTAACACAGGCAAGGATGACAATAATAGAGGCTATGAGCGTGAACAGACGTATGGTTTTGACTTTTCCGCCGACAGCCTGCCCCTGTTCGTCGAAATCGCTGTACAGATGCCAGTCGTTCATGTTGAAAAGGAACGCTCCAATCATGTCATTTCCCCGACGCGATACCAGCAAATCAACTAACTTTCCGTTCACTGTCTGCACATCAGCCGTCGGTATGAGTTCGAGGATTGTTTCAACGGAGTTTGCAGTCCAGCCATACCTTGCCCATTCATTTCTAGTCTGGAACACCTCAAACGGAATCAACCAGTCGAACCGAAAAGATACATTTTCCGGAAACTCCTTTACTACCGCCGTTACCGTGTAAAAATCCCCGCCGTCAATTTGCAGTGTTTTTCCCACAGGATTTTCATTCATGAAAAATTTCGCTGCTGTTTTTTCGGTCAATACAATAGAAGATACATCCCGAAAAGCATTTTCCGCGTTACCGTTCACGAATTGCACGCTGAAGATGGAAAAGAACGACGGGTCGCAATAATATCCCGTTTCGAATGTTTGTCTGTCGTCAAGCGATACTACCGCTTGCATCGGAAAAGTCAACCGCGCCACATTTGCTACCTCCGGTATTTCACTTTGAATTTCTTCGGCAAGAACGGGAGGACTTGCCGGAAAAACATTTGTTTTACCGGAATAGGTCATCGTTTGCATCACCTTATAGAGGCGATCGCGATTTTTGAACTGGTGGTTGTACGTCAATTCGTCCTCCACCCAAAGAAAAATCAATACAGCGCAGGCAATACCAACCGCTAAGCCTGCCATATTCAGTACGCCGTAGCCTTTGTTACGGCGCAAAGTTCTTAAACTTGATTGCAAAAAATTTCGTGTCATGTCGATGATACATTTTCTTATACTATTTTTTGCCCGCTCTGCTTCGCAGATAGTCTCGAAAGAATGTTCCCTGCGTTGTTGGCGTGAAGTCCCAGTCGGTTATCAGCGCGGGCGCCCAGCTCGTATCGAAGCACCAAGCGGTGAAAGAAATGCCTTTTTTTTCGAAATATGCTGTCAACGTCGGTCCGTAGGTCATATCTGCTATCACCGGAACGTGTGCTCCGCGCTCGCCTTCAAGGCAAAATCCTATTTCAGTGCAGATGACGGGATATTTATCGGCAACATGCCCCCAGTCGGCTTCCCATTTCTCTTCCCATGGTTTTGGGCGTTTCTGCGGGTAAGGATGCGAAACATATGCGATATTTGTCCGGCGCACCGGATCGGCGATTACCGATTTGAGTTCGTAAGCCCAGTCGAATCCGGCAACAAGACACAACGCATTCGGATTGTACAGGCGTATGGTATCTATGATCCGTTCGTTGATTCCACGCCACTCTTCCCATGTACACTGTCCGAATCGGTTGGTGGTAGGCTCGTTGTATAATTCGTACATGGCTACAACAGGCTCGTCCTTGTACCTTCGCGCCGCTTCAGCCCAGAATTTGAGCGTTTCGTCAAGCGTGGTATTATAATTTGCCGATTGGAACAGTTCATCCTTTAAATTGCCTATCGAATGCCAGTCCATAATCACATAAAGGTCACGCTGACGCGCAAGTTCAACGCCTCTATCAAGAATGTCGAAATATTCGTTCCAACCTCGTCGGCGCACAGATTGCGGATGCACGGCAAAACGCACTACATTCGCGCCCCATTTGGCAACCCCGTCAAAATAATGTTCGTTCCATTGGTTAGCGCTAACAAGACGGTCGGGATCGGGAGCGCATAATCCGGCAAATACAATCGGTTGCCCTTGCGGATCGATGAATTGATTCCCGTTAACGCGCACCCAGCCCGGAAAATCTATTTCCATCACGCCGTGATACACTGCTTTGACCATGGTCAGATTATCGTCGTCATGGCTATACTCCCAATACATCGCTCCGCGCATACCATTTGCCAACAGGAATTTACACTTTTCAGCCACCGAACGTGGATTTTCGTGGTTGGTTACTACTTTACCCAGCGTATCAACCATGTAGGGCGCTTTCGCGACATCGTCCCACATTTCGGTCAAGTCGGTACGGTTCATCAGGCTGCGATAGTTGCCGCCAACGCCGCGTTCGCCCTTGCCGTAGAAAGGGATGCCCAGTACTAACTTGTGCATGGGTATACCTGCCTGATGGTGCGCCGTTACAGCCTCATCGCATGACAGGCTTCCCGTCATTTCCGAGCGGAACAGACCGGCATGATGCAGTGGCGGCTGGTTGATGTCGTAGGTCATGATATTCACAAAGTCAACTAAAGGCTCAACTGCCTTGAAATCGACATAATGGGCGTTGGCTGCCGAAGCAAAGGTGAGGAGTTTATGATCCCCTATTTCGGCGCGTATATCACGGCAAAGCAATGTAAAGTTTTCGGTATCCTCCGGCGAACTCGATATTTTGCCCATGCTGCTTGTCGGATATTCCCAATCAAGGTCTATACCGTCGAGACCGAATTGATCCACAACCCTTTTGCAATCTTTTGCAAACGCTTTGCGCGTTTTCTCGTCGGCTGCCATCTCCGAAAAACGCCCGCTGCCCCATCCGCCAATAGACAGGAGAATCTTTATATCGGGTGCGCGTTCCTTAAGTTTTACAATAGCGCGCAAACGTTCTTCGTTATCTATCCTTACGCCGTCAAACGAATTGCTTACATGCGCAAACGCATAATTGATGTGCGTCAGATAATCAGGATCAGGCATGACCCTGCTCCACGAAGTAACATAAGCAAGCGCCACCCTGTCGGCGGGTTCTACCGTCGGCAGGGTGAACTTGGCGTAGCTGTCTGTTAAGAAAACTGCAATGAAACAAAATGCTGCAATAGATTTGACGAAATTCTTCTTCATTTTTCGAGCGCTTTGGCTAAATATCCCTTGCCTGTGATGGTGATCCATCCGAACAGCAAGCCGATAAACCCGTAAATGAGTTCCACACATGCGGCTGTACAGAATGAAGCCTCAGGCACATAGGTCATAATGCCAAAGTAGCATCCCGAAGCGACAAACATTGCCGGAATCAGATCAAACCAGGGCGCTGCTTTTTCGAGGTAAAGCACTGCGAAAACAACGAAAAAGACGCCGAGCGGCACGGCAATAAATCCCGTTGCCGAAAACACCCCTGCCAAGAGAATGATCACAACGGAAAACGAAATGCCAATCACATAACCTATCGCCGCCCTGATGCCGCCTTTCAGCGTGCAACCGGAAAAGAAATACACAGCCCACGCTACGAACGCAATGTAGGTAAACCCGCTTTCAGCGCCAATGGGCATGAAACATTTGATCGACTGGTCGATACATACGATAATGAACGCAAGTAGCGCCGTATAGGCTGATCCTACTGCAAAAGAAAGTTTATTCATGATAAAAAAAATTAATGGTTAATGATAAATGATTAATTCGGGAAATTAGCCGGCACCTTTTGGGTTACCTTACCAGTAGCCGCCCATTCGGTTCCGCGCAGGAAAGTAACAATGAAACTGGCAGATTCCACAGAAGGATGGGTTAATTCGTTTCCGCCAATATGTCCGAGCATGGTGTGGAAAATTCTGCCCTTGCCCCATTTGATGGTCATCAGTAGAGGCTCGTCTCTGCCGCTGCCTCCGGTATCCGTATCCGAGTATGCTGTGGCTAAGATGTTCATATTGAGGGCAGGACCCCTCATACGGTCGTACAGTTCGTCTCGTGCGTGTTGCCACGAAGCGGGCAAGCCCTTGGTGATTGGGTGCTTTTTATCGCGCACGTCAATCACAAATTCGTGTTGCTTGCCGTGGCTGCCGCCACGTCCGGGTGAATCATCGCGCACTTCCTTCCCGTCTTTGAAGTATACATACGGTCCATGTTTTTCGGTGCGTCCTCCCCAGCCGCCCAAGCCGATGATCTCGTTAAATTCTTTCCATTCGGGGAAAGGATTATTGCCGGCATGGTACACCACCACGCCTCCGCCTTTCTTCACATAATCAAGAAAAGCGGCATTTGTAGCGTCCGACCATGAATCGCCGTCGTAATCGATCACAACCACTTGATACGGGGAAAAATTGGGCGAAAATTGTGACATATTTTCGCCTTTTGGGGGCGAAACAGCAACATCAGCCTGAAACAGCCCGCTTTCGTTCAGGATTTTTTGCAAAATCACGTTGCTCGCCTGCCAATTGTGCGCATTGTTCTGTCCGGTAACAATCAATACTTTGATGGGTTCTTTCGCAGATACAATCATGCAATAAAACAACATGGACAAGGTATAAATAAATATATTTTTCATATGATATGATTTTAAAGGTTAAACTGTCATTTTCCAAGGTGCGCGCAGGTATCCCGAACGCATTTTGTTGGCTTCGGCGTCGTTCACAAATTCTTCCTTCACGGGATCCCATTGCAACGGACGCTGCAACTCGTAACAGATATTGGTAAGGAAACTGACCGTTGCCGTGCGATGACCTGTTTCGGCGGTGCAAATTGGTTGTTTGCGCGCGCGGATAGCGTCTAACCAATCCGTATAATGGTCGTTGCTTTCGTACAACTTTATCTCGCTGTCGGCAAACTCGTGCGTTACCAATTTATTGGGCAGCGTTTCAAAAAATCCGCGGGCAATGTCAATAACTCCCTTGCTGCCGATAAACCTGACGCCATATCCGCGTCCGAAGTCTTCGTGCGTCATGATGACGCCATTGTCGTATACAAAAGTCAGATTTTTGTGATCCTTGCCGGGCGGGTAGATGGCTACGGGTCCGCTATCATCCTTGCCCAATCCCCATTGAGCGATGTCGTACATGTGGGTGCCCCAGTCGGCGGTCATCCCGTTGCCATATTCCTTATAATCGCGCCAGTTCGGATAAATATCCCTTTCTAAGGGCGGCGAGAGTTCGGCATTGAACGGGTTGAAAACGGCAGGTCCTACCCACATTTCCCAGTCGAGATGATCCGGTTTTGTCTCGGGGGCGAGGTCGTACTTTTTGGGTGGCGGTCCGCAGCATACTTTCACTTCGAGGATGTCGCCGATGTGTCCGTTGCGCACTAAGCGGCAGGCGTCGCGAAAATTCTTCCACGAACGCTGCATACTTCCCACTTGATTTACCCGTTTGTACTTTTCAATTGCCTGCACCATCAACCTTCCCTCCTCGATGCTGTGCGCAAAGGGTTTTTCACAATATACGTCTTTCCCTGCTTTGGCAGATTCAATGAGTTGGATGGCATGCCAGTGGTCGGGCGTTGCAATCACTACGGCGTCAATCTCTTTGTTGTTGATCAGTTCACGCCAGTCCCCGTAGGTTTTGATGACATGATTGTTGACGCCTAAGGTTGCATAACGTTCGGTAGCCAGCGTTTTGAATCTTTCCAGTTTACGCGAATCGACGTCGCTCCCTGCAATGACTTTCGCCTTATCGGCAAAAGAGCGGAGCAAATCACGCGACTGCTTTCCCGTACCTATAAAGCCAAGCGTAATCTGGTCGCTGGGCGCTATAGCGCCGCTGCAACCCAATACATGGCTCGGAACAATTGTGAAAGCCGCAGCCGCAGCCAATCCTGTTCCTATAAAATGCCTGCGCGACATTCTGTTTTGATGTTCTTTCATGATATTTAAAATGATGTTAATTAATTATTTATTTAATATTAAACTTGCCAATTGGCTTCCTGATTTGACGGTCCTGCCGGAACAGGAACCATGTATTGACTTCTGTCTACGTTGCGCAACGAAAGGTCAGACGGCATAAAATTCATGTCCGATTGCGTCATTTCATCCCACGTACACATTTTACCGGTGTAAGCCGATTCGCGCGCCATGATGCACGACATGGTTGAAGTAGCCAGCCTTTCGCCATTATTGATCGTTTTACCGCTACGGATATGGTTCACCAAGTCGATATGTTCCAAGACATACGGGTCGCGCTGCTGGAATTTTTCTTTGGCTGCTTCATGGTCGTATTCCCAGACAAGCTCCCCGTTGAGGTCGCGAATATTTAAAACTTGTCCTTCGCCTACAGCGTTAAACGTTCCTTTTGTTCCCATGATGGATTCAGCCACGCGGTTATCGCAATTGTCTATTTGACGAGCCATTCCGCGAACGATAACGCCGCCCGGATACTCGAAATCCATAGCAAAATTGTCGTAAATATTTCCTGAAAACCTGCGTTGGCGCGAGCCTATAGCGAGGACGCGCTCAGGTCGGGAGTGCGAAAACCAGTTAAAAATGTCGATGGCATGTACAAACTGGTCGACCACATGGTCGCCGCACAGCCAACACCACATAAAGAAGTCGCGAAGCATAAATTCCATGTCCGTCCATCCGGGTTGCCGTCGCGTAAAGCCGATGCTGCCCTGACAAAACCATACGTTAGCCGATATAATCTCGCCTATGTAACCTTCCTGCACCAATTTGTACGCTTCTCTATAACCGCGATTACAATATTTATGCGTTCCGGGAACAAGGCAGAGATCTTTAGATTGCGCCTGTCTTACAGCGGTCATAAAAGTACGGTATCCGGCAGGGTCGACGGCGGCGGGTTTTTCGCAAAACACATGCTTGCCCTGTTCAATGGCGTATCTTAGATGTTCGGGATGAAACAGTTGCGGCGAAGCGATGATGATCACATCCAAGTCCATTTCACAAACTTTTTTATACGCATCCATACCGATCAAACAGTTTTCATCGGCAATGTCAACGTTTTTCATCTCTTTTAGCCTTGCGCGGCAACGGTCTAATCTGTCCTGAAAAGTATCGGACAATGCTACGACGGATAAGCCGTCTCCGGCGTCCAGAAAGTTGATGGCAGCGCCCGTACCGCGCGATCCGCAACCGATAACGCCGGCTCTTAGGGGCTTGCCGTCAATAGCCTTGTCGCCAAGATCAGGAATATATATTTCGTCGGCTGCCCGAAGCGGCGTATATTTAACATCCTTATTTCCCGAAGAACAGGCAGTTAATAAAGTACCGGCGCCCAACGTTCCCGATGCGCCAATAATGGCGGCATTCGACAAGAACGCGCGCCTGCTTACTGTTGTTTGATGATTGTTCATAGTTTATTATATTAATTATTAATTGTTAATTGTTAATTGCTTACACGTTAGGCGCAATTCCCTGTATAGGAACCGTATACTTGCTCATATCCACGTTTCTGAAAGACAGATCGTCGGGCATGTGGTTCAGGTCTGACTGTATCATTTGCTCCCAAGTATAGATTTTGCCTGTATAGGCTGCTTCACGAGCCATGATACATGCCATTGTTGAAGTGGCAGTTCCTTCGCCCATGTTGATTACTTTTTCCTGACGGAGATGATTGACGAAGTTGACATGTTCCAAATAATAGGCATTGTGTTCCTTATACTGTTCTTTTGCCGCCGCCTCGTCGTATTTCCAAATCTCATTTCCGTCAAGGTCAATAATGGCACACCTTCCGTTCAGATTATCAAATGCGCCTTTTGTTCCCTGAATGTATTCGCCTGTGATGTTATCGCAACCGTCCATTTGTCGCTCCATGCCGAATAGATGTACGCCACCTTCGTACACGATATCAACGCTATATACATCATAAACGTCTCCGTTCTTCCTTCGCTGACACGATCCTGTACCTATCGCCCATAACGGTTTCAAGTGCGAAAACCACGTAAAAACGTCCACATTATGTAATAGTTGATCGACCAGAATACTGCCTGAAGTCCAAATCCAGCAGAACTGGCTGCGTAACATGTACTCTATGTCCGTCCATTCGGGGCGCTGGTACATGAAATGAGAATGTCCCTGACACCAGTATACATTTCCCGAAACAATGCGTCCGATATAGCCTTCCTGAATTTTCCTGTACGCCTCTACATATCCGCGATGATGACGCAAGTGCGTCCCTGTAACGAGGCACAGGTTGTTGGCTTGCGCCTGTTTCACAGCCACCATGTATTTCCGGTAGCCCACAGGGTCTATACAGGCGGGTTTTTCACAGAACACATGCTTGCCCTTGTCTATGGCGTACTGCAGATGATCGGGATGGAACAGTCCGGGCGAACAGATAAGAACTACATCTACGCCGGGCGTGTCTATTGCCTTTTTGTAGGAATCTAAGCCAATGTGACAATTGGCGTCGTCAATTTCCTGATTTTTTCTTTCTTTCAGGCTTTTGCGACACATATCCAATCTGTCCTTGAAGCCATCGGACAAAGACACGATAGACAATCCGTCGGCGGAGTCTAAAAAGTTAAATGCCGCGCCCGTGCCGCGCCCTCCGCATCCGATAAGCGCCGCTTTGAGGGGCTTGCCGTCTATCGCCTTGTCGGGCAGTTCCGGAATATACACCTCGTTAAGAGGTCGCAAAGGAGTGTATTTGTTATCGTTACCACCGCCTCCCGAACACGAGGTCAGTAACGAACCGGCGCCTATAGCGCCCGATGCTCCCGCTATGGCGGCGCTCGATAAAAAAGCGCGCCTGCTTAAGTTTGATTGATTTTTGCTCATGGTTTGGTTATTTTTAATTATTTATTTATTTTGGATAGTGTTTTCTTCGCCATTGTATCTCTTCATATTCATACTGCACGTCCAAAACGTCTCCCCATCTTTCATACGCTTTTTGATACGCTTCTTTTGCAGCGATATTCGGTTCGATGACGTCGATGCGTTTGAGCGACGACATCGCTTCTTCGGGCGTTTGATAAATGCCTGCGCCGACGCCTGCGCCTTTTGCCGCGCCTGCCGCGCCATCGGTATCAAACAGTTCGATAACGGCTTCGGTGACGGTAGCCAGCGCCTCGCGGAAAAGCGGACTGAGGAACATATTGGCGTTTCCGGCGCGGATGGTTTCGGGTTCGAGACCGATTTCCCGCAAGATCTCAATTCCGTATTTGAAAGCGTACACTATGCCTTCCTGTACTGCGCGCAACAAATGTCGCTGGTCATGAATATTAAAATTGATGCCGTCAATCACGCAACTTTGCTCTATATCTCCCACCATGCGCTCAACGCCATTGCCGAAAGGCAGTATGCTTAATCCTTCTGATCCTATGGGCGCTTGGGCGGCAAGTTCGTTCATTGCTGCGAAACTGATGCCTTCGGGCGCAAAATTTCGCTTAGCCCACGAATTGAGAATACCCGTTCCATTGATACACAACAGTATGCCTGTGCGGGGAACTTTCGGCGTATAGTTCACATGCGCAAAAGTATTCACGCGACAAAGCTCGTCAGATGCGATTTGCTCGTTGACGCCGTACACCACGCCCGATGTTCCCGCTGTAGCGGCAATTTCTCCGGGATGCAACACATTCAGCGATAGCGCGTTGTTGGGCTGGTCGCCGGCGCGATAGCATACCGGCGTTCCTGCGGCAAGTCCCAGTTCTTCGGCAGCCGTAGCGGTCACTGTTCCTTGCCGCGAAAAAGTCGGAACAATGTCGGGGATGATGCTTTTGCAGAATCCAAAATAATCAAGCACCCTGTCCGAAACCCTTTCTTCTGCGAAATCCCAGAATATACCTTCGGACAGCCCCGATACTGTGGTGCAAATGGTTCCACTGAGGCGGGCGGCAATGTAATCGCCCGGAAGCATGATTTTGTGTATCTTTGCGAAGACGTCCGGTTCGTTTTCTTTCACCCATGCCAATTTGGCGGCGGTGAAGTTACCGGGCGAATTGAGCAGGCGCTTCAAACAAGCCTCCTCGCCTATATCATCAAACGCTTTTTTGCCGTAAGGCACAGCGCGACTGTCGCACCAGATAATCGACGGACGCAAAACCTGCAAATCCTTGTCCACACACACCAAACCGTGCATCTGGTAAGAAATCCCGATGGCGCGTATGTCGCTTGGCGCGATACGCGACGTTTGCAGTACTTCGGCTGTAGCCGCCTTCAAATTAGCCCACCAGTCGGCGGGTTCCTGTTCCGCCCATCCTGCGCGGACGGCTTTAATAGGCATTTCCTGCTTCGGATAAAATGCCGATGCGCAGGTTTGCCCCGTTGATGCGTCGACCAAACACGCTTTGACCGACGAACTCCCGATGTCATAACCAAGTAGAAACATGTGAATTACGAATTATGAATTACAAATGATGTATTTTAAAATGATGCTTCAAAGATATGGTTTTTTTCTTAATGACTTCATTGTCTCAATTTTTTTTTTGTACGTATTGCACATCAAACGCAAGAAAGTATTTGAGACACCATCTGAAAACCCGTGAAATTTTGTCCATGTTAGTAGACAGAACCAATTTTAAGGACGAAAAGGGTTTTTCTGAATTAATGCCCATATTATGACGTATCTATCAACGATATTAAGGAATACATCGTCGAAAAAATAAAAGAACGGGCAATTGCAAGTACGTCCCTACCCTGAAATCCGGAATCCGGACGGGCGACTGCAAGTACGCCCCCACCTCGAAACCTGAATGGGCGACTGCACGACTGCAAGTACGCCCCTACCTCAAACTTCAAACTATTCCTTCTTTTCTCTTTTCCTTGCAGCCAGCAGCGCGTCGTATCTTGCTATCAGCACATTCATTTTGGTTATCAGTTCGCTGCACGCTTCCTTTTTGGATGGCGTTTTGCTGAATACGTTGACGCCTGCCACCAACGATCGATACACAGGGTCGGTTTGTTTTCTGACGGCGGTCACAGACAGGGGCGTATCGTTGAGTATTTGTGAGGCAATCATCTCGCGCAGTTCCTTTTCGGCTTCAATAAATTGCCTGTTGGCGTCCATCATTTCGTCCACCATCTGTTTTGCGTTGATGGCATCCAATTGCTCGCTCAACGGCGCTAATTTGTTGCCTAAAGCGGTCATCATGGCGCTTTGGGCATTCTCTGCCAGGCGCGTAGGATTACCGGCTTCCTTAACAACGCGCATCACTTCTTGCGCCGCTTCGAAACGCGGGTCTCTTTCGTCGTACAGTATAGACTTCAGGTAATTGAAGAGTTTGCTGTGCAGACGGTCGCGGTAGCGATCGGCTTCGTTTTTTTCGCGCACCTTTTCGCTTTTCCTTTCTGCACTGAGCGCAAGTTCTGCTACAATGAGGTTTTCGCTCAACGAATCGAGCAGGCACCCGAACTGTTCGCGAACGACGGCGTTTTTGCCGAATACGTCCAACGCGCTAACCATGAACTGATAATACTCCGAATTACGGAGATTCCTGAAACTGAAATAATCAATCATTTTTGTATTTTGAAGAATAATATTATGGTATAAATTAAAAAACACTATTTCCTTTTACGTGAAATAATTTTTTTTGTTTCATCTGCCAAGGAAAAACACCAAACATATCATGAAACACTTTTCCCCGCCTGAGGAAACGGCAAAACATGCTTCATTTGCTGTTTCCTTTCCGGGGGAATGTTCAAAATATGCTTGATCAGCCGTTCCCTGCCAAAGGGCGACACGGAAAATGCTTGATCAGCCTTTTCCCTTCCAGGGAGCGATTCGAAAAATGCTTGATCAGCTGTTCCCTTTCCGGGGGAAGTCGCAAAACATGTTTGATACGGCTTTCCCCGCCAAGGGGTGCCATGAAATATGGTTGCAAGGTATTTTCCCTGCCAAGGGGCGGTTCAAAAAATTCAAATTTAACCTTCAAACTTCAAACCTCAAACCTCAAATTGCAACACCACATCAAAAATCCGTTTCCCTTCCCATTCTACCCATTGGATTTCATTGAAAGTGAGGTCTCTTTTTTTACGAAAATCGAAGGTTAAGAGATACCCGCAGTCCATATTTTTTGATTTCAGGTATTTGGCAAGTTGATCGTATGCGGCCTCGTGTCGGCTATCGCCATACCAGAGTTTCATTTCAAGAATAAATTGCTGTTTCAGAAAGTCTATTACCAGGTCTATTTTGCCATGATCGCGGGTCTCTGATTCAAAATGATAGAAGCCAATAC